>Ga0115848_100237_pt1 | contig 19201 bp, 13 predicted proteins | sample InSIn3gowninarea_FD_83862 | JGI IMG/M metagenome (GOLD analysis project Ga0115848, IMG submission 83862) | reverse complement strand
GAGTTTGCGGGTGTGCTCTTTGCATGACTGCTAGCACTTAGACCTGTGTGTAGCAGGATGGCATTGCTCTTGTCAGAATTGAGGGTGCCCCATGTCTCATACGCGATATCGAAGGATGGCAAAACACCACCCCAGTCCAGCAGGAGCGGCGAGGGGCAGTGGAAGGTTTCGGTCGCACCTGGCGCGTACGACGGCTCGGGGCCAGATAACGAACGCTTGCTCGTCAAGGTCTGAGTCTTCTTTTCCAAGGCATCCAAACAAGGAAAGCTGAGCGGTGGGTTTACAACAGGTGTTTCCGAGGGTCTCTCTGCTTCGACAATGGGTTGGCCCGCCGCTGCTTGCGAGGCCGGTTTGCTTGTGCCATGTATGCTGCGTTGGATGGGAAGGAAGCGTGTTCTAGGATTTGTTCGTCGGAACAGTCCATTGGCAAGCTGCCTCACTGCTCGAGGGGTCGACATGCTGTCTCTTGTCGCTCTGACTGGCGTAGAGAAGTCAAGTTGTATGCTTACAATGCTCTGGTAGAAAAGTCATGGTCGTCCTTGAATCTGACGCCATCAGCCGAGGCGTTTGTCAGCCTCCGAACTCGGGCATGCTTCCTTGTCCGATATGCCCTATCTATCGTGCAATGTCAAATGCTCGTCACTCGTTACAAAGACATAAGAAAGAAAACAAGAAACAAATGCAGGGACTGCGAAGTGACTTCTAGAGCTCCCAAATACATCACCACGACGTCTCTGGCGGGTGCGATCCAGATAGTGCAACTGTTGGTGTTATAGTCAGGGTGTCCCGCGCATCCATGACGAATTTGAAAATACCACCTCTGGCACCATTGTAGGAAGCACATTCACTATTTAGATCTAGCAACATGCTTGTAACTAGTAGCCAGTAGTCTGTAATGTTTACGCTGTTCTTTCTAGACTAAATGGACGTAAATATGTCGGAATAGGTTCAGATGTGATAATATGACATAGATGGAGATTAAAGACCAGGAGCACAGAATATAAATTATGATGATGATGCATTTTGCCTGACCCGTCTACGGGTCTGTCCTGGTGACCAATGCTTATCTCTCGAGTCAAAAAAAGTGTAGAACTTTAAGACTATCAACTTGTCCCAAAGCGATGATGCCGGCGATACTGATAATGTTGTTGTTGATGATGATGATGGAAAAGCGCATACTCAAAACGGATGACGAAATGAGACGAAGGGTGAAGATGACAAGGAGAGGTAGAAAAATTTGTCGAGACAACAGAGGTAAAAGGTGACGAGAAGAGAAGAAGAAAAGAAGAAGAAAACAAGCTGCCCTCCACAAGAATCCATTGCAATGAAAAGACGTTTTTCGAGGAACTCCGCTCGGACGAAAAGCAGATATGCGGTGGTAGACAACAAACAGAAACAATGGAGAGCCACAAGTTCAAGTATGTTTGAGGCTACCGCTCGCTGGATAGATTTTCATCCTATGTCACACCCATCGGCCTTGGAGCGTATCCGCTGTTGCGGTTGCCATTCCGCGTCGGACTGCCTTGGCTCTCAGAAGACTTGTTTGGATGCATGGCAAAAGGCGGCTGTGGTGGCATGTCTGCTGCCACATGACGAACACTGGCTTCGTTGCCCCATGCGTTGGCCTGTTCAGCGTCTGTGTCAACACGAGTGACAACAGGCGCACTGCCGCGGCTTTCACGAGACTTAGGTGTCGTAGATTGAGGTGGCGGTGCTACATCTCCTTGTGTAGTCGAGGGTCCCTTGGTACGATCACCATATCGTTTCAGAATCTCCTTTGTAGTAATATCGGCGCTGGCGGAGAACAACGTGGAGTCGTTCAGGATAAGAGCTAGATCTTCCGGTACCTACAAAGAAAACGTTAGCGTTTCTGGTCAGTGGATAAGCGGACGGCGGTAAATTTACCTCGCACATGTACTCGTTGTACTCAATCAGGGAGTGCACCGCCTCGATAGCGAGCAAGTTATCATCCAAGGGAACATCGCGTTTGCCCAAGTGCAAGATGTTGGGCGCCATCACGGTAGCAAGATTGTGGACATCCATTTTGCTGCCAGATTCCTCATCGATGTGAGAAAACGAGGATACCCATTGCATGAAGTTGAACAAAACCTCCATCGTATCTCTGTGTGCCTTTGGAAGAAGACAGCACGTAAGGTGAAGCACCCTTCGCCGTGTCTCTTCGTCCGCGATTTCTGGACAGCGTTTAGTAAAATACTTTGAGCATCGTTGGCATCCAAAACTTACTTTGTGACGTTATCCACAACTTATGCAGCTTGAATGTCATAAGAGGGTCTGGAAGCTCTCGTAGGAACTTCTTGAGAAGCGCGGCGACCTGCACTGGGTTTTCTTTTGTGAGATCAACGTCAACCATCTCCTTAGAGTCAATCTCTTCTTTGACGTCATTGAGCCTCTTAATGTTACCGTTCTTGCGGAAGACACCTTCGACAGACATGTCCATCGTCCGCATTGCGGATATGGCATCTTGGATAAGAACAGGTATACGCAAGGCCCCTGGTCCAATGCCATCTGTTGATTCCGCATAGTCTTTCTCTACCAGCTGTTCAAGAGACACGCCAAAGATGCCTCGCTTGTTGCCTTTTGGTTTTTTGCCTGCCTCGGGCTTGAAGGCCTTTCCAAACTTGCCCCAGAATGTAGGTCTCTTCGTCTCGATAAGGTCAAGCAACTCTTCCTGGTTGAAATGGCCCTCAAGCAGAGGTTCCATCGAGAGAACAGCTACGTGCCGAACAATGAAATACTCAAGAGCCGACAGTTCGGAGAAGTACTTCTTTGTCTTGAAAGCACCACCCTCCACAAGAGCTGGCTTTTCGTCGTTACCAAGCGAGACATGTCGGGTATGACCGTTGTTGACAAGCTTTGGTCTTGGCTCCTGAGGTATCATAGGACCGCGATGGAACTTGGAGGCATTAGGCCTTTGTTCCCTCGTTTGCTGTGCTTGGACAAGCCGTGGAATATCGTCCAAGGTCATAGACTCATGATTACCGAATTGAAGCTGTGACATGCGCGACCCACCGGCTTCACCATCGTCAACAATCTGGAAGTTGCCGGTTTGACGACGTTCAAACCTGTCTTCTGGATCGCCGTACAGACCATCGGGACCATCAATGACTCTGGATGTACGAGCCTTGCGGTTTGTCGTTGAAATATTCTTCTCCATGCGCGTGGACCGCAGTCTTCGGATGTCCCCAAGTGTCTGTTCGTATGAAGGTGAGTGCTCACGCTTGGTCGAGCCAGCATATGACTTGGATCGAGTGTTTGATCTAAGCAATGGTGGGTCCATGGAGCCCTTCGGCGAGACACGGTGTCCTCGATTGGAGTCGTAGTCTGTAAGGTTCGGATCATCTAAAGGCTCTGTGAGTAATTATATCATCTAGTGTAAGATATTTTCTCGACAGACCTGAAGTGTGAGGCAACGCACCGCTTGTACGCAAAGTGGCAAGCAACCTCGCATGAGCGACACGGAGAAGATGAACATATTGCTGGAGACGGGTGACGAAGATAAAATCGCCCTCGCTCGAGTTTGCAGCATGACGGTCACAGAAGAGTTTCTGAGAAGACTCATCCCATCTTACCAGTGCATGATCATCAGCGAGATGCCTCGAGCACTTGCTGCATGTGAGGCATTGGGCATGAAATCTTCTGTCCCTGCGTACGAAACACTTATCCTCAACAGACTTGTCGCAAATGGCGCAATTGTCTGCGGATCGTGCGACAAAGTTTTCTGTCTCGCTTCTTGGGTCTTTGTCGTCTTCGGCATCGAGTCTGTCGTCAAGAGCGCCAATCTCGTCCAAGAAATTAGTTAGACCCTCATGACTGCCAGTCTCGCGCTCCAGTTTTAAAGCGCCCTGCAAACAAATGCGGATCAGGAGCTTGAGATAGTGCGCTAAACCTGTGACAAGGGACAAGAGTTCTTGTGTGACACCCAGTCGCCTTACACCAGTTTCCTGAGATTCAGCGAGTAATTGGAAGAAAGCGACTACTTTCTTGCACAGAAGTTTGGCCTCTCGCGAGTATGAAAGCCCTGAGGAGATTAGCATACGCAGTATACGCGACACAAGAAACAAACGCACCCTTTGTTGTGTGAGATTGTAGAACCTGGTCTAGGTTGTCCGCAGCAGAGAACAGGAGGTCAACATGAGTGATGAACTTCTTGGCCGTCATGACTCCATCAACGTAGGCGCCATTGCTGACATGTAACAGCATATCAGAGATGCACGTTGCTGATTTCTCTTCAAACGACGAGAGCGTGCGCCAAATCCAAAGCACTTTCTCCTCAACACTCTCTTCACTCTCTTTGACCATCTTTCGCATCTCTTCTGTAGCGTTCTCTTCCGAGTCCAGAGGTTCATCCACAGAACCACCCTGGTGTAGTCGAACGTTCCAGTATTTGTGAATCATATAACACTCTGGGTGCCAATGCTGATTTTGACCATTGCGAAAGATCTCGACAAATTGTTTGAGAATAGCTGTTTGACAGCCATTACAGCGCTGGGCGAATTTTGTTGAGTAATGGTAATGGCAATATACGTTGCCCTCATGTTCGTAGTAGCTGTCTTGGGCACCAAAGACAGTCGGGCATACAGAGCAGGTGAAGTGTTCAATGTGATATTTGCGATCGAGAGCGGTGATATAGGAGCCGCGAAGGGCGCCTCCACATGCATGGCAGAGTAAGTCTAATCTGCGGAAATAATCCGTCTCGCAGAGAGGATACTGATTCGGGGGTTGTTCGGGAACGGGGAAGAATTTGGAAGCAACAACTTTACCACAGTCCTGCGAACAGTTAGCGATTGCACAGAAGTTCAAGTTTCAGCATTACGAACGTGGCATGTGAAGCACTCGAGGTGATATGTGCCGCCCAGAGCGCGTACGAATTGGCCAGTCAGATGACCACCACACTTTGCGCATATCCTATTAGACTGCTTTCCGTTTGGTCTAGAGCGGTCCCGTGAAGGTGAAAGTTGCGCGTCGGAAGGGCGATCGTCCTTGACATCCAGGCTGCGCTTAGGTCTGTGACGAGACGCCAATTCAAGCTGAGATTCGGCGTCCGTAGAGGTTCTTGAAGGTGATTCGCCAGGAGAGTCAAAGGTGTTGGTGCGAGAGGGAGGAAGAGCGATGTCGGAAGGATAGGGATGATCATCAGCGTCGTGCTGGGTGGAAGGGTCCGTCGGTAAACCCATGGTGTATTAGGAGAAATTGCGAACAGAGGAAACAAAGCGAGTGTAAGGTAGCAGCGGCTACTTGGGTGGAAGCGTCGAGCGGGATGGTGTTGAATAGAATGGCATCAAAACAAGGACAGCGAGTTGCGGACAGTCAGGAGGCGGCGGACGATTGTGTGTTTAGTCGGGGCGGACGCAGCGCCTGCTCGTGGGAAGACTGGATAGCGACCGCATGGGACGTTGTTCCAAGGGTCGAAATAGAGAGTGCCTGCGTGGGGCAGCCAACAGCGTAGGTCGAATGTAGGTAAATACTGAACGAATACTGAACGTGCTTCCAATGAACAGCCCCCCGGCGCGCGCCAAGGACAGACTCGTGAACGCCCGTCTTGCTGTTTTCTGAGAATTCCAGAGACAACAAGGAATCTAGAGGAGAACCTAGACTTGATCAATGCAGCTTCCTAGAGCTAGCCTGGCATTGAATCGAGCCCCAAAATTTTACTCAGCTGTTGACATGATCGTGCATCAGCTTTACCTCTGCATCTGAATGCTTGACTTTCGGTGAGCGTGTCACACGCGTGGATGGATGGCACTTGGCCAATAGCGCCGAGTGACCGAAACCCCATGCGAAATCCCCGTACTGTCCCTGCCTGACAGGGACGATCTGTTTTCTCGAATCTGTCTTCCGCTGCTCCACAATGTCAATGTTCAGCGCATTATCTACCCAATCCACCAGCTCAAGTATGGACATACCACCGAGCTCTTGATTCTGAACTTACTCAGGTTGGGGTTCCATCTTTCATTGCATTGCTATCGAGATGCAGTCGGCGTCACAACCGAAGTACAAATAGGCCTCCCCATGTGCTAAAGACCGTCACATTGTAGCTGAAGAAATGCACAACACTTTTGTGAGAACTGCGGTTTCCACAGAGAGAACCTTGTTAAAGGCTATCTCAATGGCCAGACTCATATCCAGAACACGACTGTGCATTTCGATAGCTTATACTTGATGCCCTTGTGCCTCGTATGCAGCCTATCTGCTAAACAACCAATTACCCCAATACCGTGCCGGACGACTATCGATGACTGCTCGTGGGTCGAATGGCCTGTACATGGAGAACCTTCGCCACCAAGTAAGATTGCGAGGTTGGTTAGGAAGGCAGTTGCTTTGTACTATCGTGTTTTCGCACATGAAACGAGCGTTCCAATGCGTATGGCCGAATATCCAATTGCTTACTTGCTCGTGACCTTTCCATGTTCTAAAAGCATCCAATGTGTTACTGCAGAAACACTGACTCACAGCGTTGTTTTCATGCATAGGATGACATGTGTCTTTGAACGACGGGGCGTGGTGAGTGATTATGATGACTTGCTTCTGAGGGTCCGTGTCAGCAATGTGCTGGAGGGACGAACGCAACCATTCCACATCTTGCTCATGTTCCTTATTATGGTCCTCGATACTCCAGTTCCTGATACTTTTGAAATCCTTGTTCAGTTGAGTACAGTCAGAAGCAATATGAGAGTGTAGCGTGCACCCTAAAACGGTAATGTTGGATCCTGCAAGGTCGACTCGAGTACGATTCAAAAACACCAGCTTGCCTTGCAAGGTCGGATCCTGTACTAGCCTGTTCGCAGCATCCAGAGCCTCCTGTCGCGAAGAACCATAAAACTCATTATTCCCTGCTACCAAAAGTACCTGATCAAATTTTAGGCATTGAGTTCTGAGAAAACCGGCATATTCGTCGTAGTCGCAGAAGCGTCCAATATCTCCAGCTAAGGCCAGATGGGATGCAGCACAAGGAACGTCGTAATGGTAATTAACACGTTCCAAGTGAAGGTCTGACATGAATTGGATCCTCATAGTCATCTTTGCGTGCTTCAATGAAGAAGTGAAGGATGAAACAAGAGGCTCTGCGGTCAGTTGGCGCAAGCCAGTGCCAAGCTCTGTCGCTGGTTGTGCTTTGAACTTCAAATCAACAACTCGAACACGTCGCTGTCGCGCAGCACACCATTATTGTCGTCGATCATTACATTCTTGCCTCCTAGGTCGCTCTCCACAGTCGATTGAGTTCTTTCGTGTCACTCGCTCCAGACAACATGGCCAACCCCGGCGCACCCGCTCCTGCGCCTCACATGATCTCGCGCCCAAAGAGAGCCCCCACTGGAGATGAAGAGGCTACGGCAATTCTACGTCTGGGAGAGTTCCAGCAGGTACCTGCTCTGAACTTGTCCGAAGCGCGCACCATCATCAACGCTGTCACGACACGCCGGCGCAACATCAAGCAGAAGGTCTCCGAGTCCGAGACTCTTCTCAAAACCCAGGAATACCTCGAGTTGTTCGCACGCTTCAAGCAGCAGGAACACGTCACTGCTGTTGAGCAGTTGCTCACGACTCGCACCGAGCTCGAGCGCTTTGAGCGCAGCCAGCTCGGTGAGTTTACTTGACTACTGCAGTACATGTTCGTTTACTGACCGTCTTAAAAGGAAGTCTATGCCCTGATTCCGCTGAGGAAGCAAAGACGCTTGTGCCCTCGCTCGAAGGCAAGATTTCCGACGAGGACTTGCAAGAGCTGCTCGATGAAATGATGAAGCTGAGAAACTTTGTGCAATGAGAGACCATTCATCACAACTTTCTAAACCTATCAACACATCTGACGACTCGTCATGCCCTGGCGCGCTCACCGATTCTATCGAAGTCACTGGAGTTTGCAAGGAATACATGCATTTTACTGGCGCTGGACATGCATAATGCAGCTCTTTTCTTTCAAGCGTGGAGTTTGGGTTTGACACAAACAAAAAACGATCGGCACAATACTTGAGAGTTCAAGGTGCCCAAGGTGCTCACGGTGCCTACAGCACGGGCTTGCAAAAGGCTACTGGAATTTACCTGGAAGCAATGGTCACAGTTCCGTAACGAGACCTCGGATGCAATCGCCCACGATTGCAAAAGTCCTGGAATGGCTTGCAGACCCGATGAAAGACTGACAAAACAGTTCGAGCAAGCTCATCTCTGAAGAAGCTCATTCTCTGGTCGTGTCCTATTCGTCCAGACGCAAAACGAAATCAGGTAATACAATAAAAAATTTCATCAGGAATGCATGAACTGTTTCCACAGCGCATACAAGATCTTCCTAGCGTTTTGTGCGAAGTGTTACTGAAATATATGACCAAGATCATTGTCTTCGCATGCTGGTGAACACTATAGTGGACTGTTTGTCTGTTTTTTTACTTAAGGCCCGATCAACGTGACAAGACGTGCTTCGATGTGACATAACAAATGCTAAACCTCACTCACCATCTAGTGATTGCATGTGCTCTGGTAGATTTCTTCAATTGCTGTATGAATAGGTTCATTTATATACGAAGTGCTTCTGATTGGATACTCCTCCACGCTTTGCGCTCGGGCCAGCAAAACAGCGCCAAGGACGATTCGACATCACTCTGCCGGACCAAGAGGACGACTGGTTAGCATAGCAATTGGGCTTGTACACACCACACATCATGCAGGCCTTCAGAAGAAGCGTAGCGCAAACTGCGCGCGCAGTCACTCGTCAGCAAACAAAACGCTATGCCCACCACGAAGCCCCAGCCGCCGGCAGCATCAAGTACCCGGAAGACGAGAAGCTCGGAGTACGTGTCATGGGAGGACAGGACGAGACTCTATACTGATAGGGAGATAGACCGGATTCTTCATGGCCATGTCCCTCATTCCGATCGGCTACCTGATGTACCAGTTTGCTGGACCCGGCAACTACGAGCACAAGTACCTCACCCGCGTCATTAACAGCTACGACGGATACCGCAAGGATGCCGCTCACATCGCCGCTCTTCACACCGATGCTCTCGAGCAGGCTGCTGCCGACCGCAACCTGTTCGCCAACACTCAGCGCGCCCAGAACGTCACTTTGAGATTCCCTGAGTACGTCCAGCTCCCTTTGGTTATCCTATCAAAACAGCATTGGGGAACATGAGTCACAGCAAGAGAAAGAGAAGGAAACTATTTATGAGAACGGACACATAAAAGACACGCGAAGAGAATTGGAATGCTAACGAAGTTTCGTAACAGGATTCTCAACACTGGAGCACCTCACAACGTGCCCGCCGGCCACTACGCCGACATGTCACAGGTCATCGCCAAGTACGAGAAGGAGGCATACGAGGCCAATGCAAAGAAGCTGCAGCAGATCAAGGACAATGCTGTCCCTAGCGAGCACCCATTCAAGGGCAATCTTCCCACTGGTGTTGAGACAATGTTAATGTAGATATACCATGCCAACAGCGAATTCATGTTTTCTTTTGTGTCCTTGTAATTCATGGCTCGTGTAAACAAAAGTGCTGCTGCTTCTCGAGACAGGCTTCCCATAAAACTCCATTGCGCCTTAACCATGCCGAGATTGAATGTACATGTGGTGTTACAGATGTGTGGTCGAGTTTGATCCGTCTTTTATTTGGGAGCAACCTGCCTCACAGTGCTAGTGTGAGGAGCATGGCCAGGTGTGGCGGGCGCATCAGGAACGATGACATCCTCGAATTCATCCTGGGCGACAGCGCGGATGGTGAAGGAGTCTGGGGTAGGGTGTTAGTCGAGCCGGGCACATAGACTGAGAAGGGTTGGATGTGACGGACAAACACCAATAGCGAAACCAAAGATGGCCAGACCGGTCAGGGCATTCTTGACAATGTACGGCTGGCGAGCACGGTAGAGGGCGGCGGTGGGCCGATTGTACTTGTCGTAGTACGACGACTGAGGGATCCTGAGATGGCGTTAGTGAGAAAGACTTTGTGCTCAGTCCTGGAATATGCGTACTTTCCGATAGGCATGTCTGGTCGAGTCGTGAAATTGTTATACCAGCCTGCAAGGGAAAGCACGATTCACATGTTCGAGAACCGGACTTGGACTTGCCAAGAAAGACTGGCGAGGGTCGTTGCTGCTCTCCCGCGCGTCAACTCTCAACTCAAGCGAGAGCAGAGCAAGAGTCGGAGCTTCACCACCTGTTCGACTTCATCGCGTTGCGCTTCCCATCGCCATTTTCCTTGATCGTCATACTGTCACAACTTGCAGAGCAATCCGTCAAAGCTGCTACACACACGTGCCCCATGTCGCAATAGCGTAGCTGTCTCCGAGTTGAATCCTCCCCCATCTGCGTGACGTCTTTGGCGCGTCCGTCGCCCTCTTGTCGCCCACTATGGCTGCCCAAGCCAATGTCGCCGACACGATCAAGCAGCTAAATGCTGCCCGGAACCTCGCACTCGCCGATCCTGCACTCTATCCTCAAGTCGTTCCCGGCCTTCTTCGAATCGTGGGCGCCGATGCTATCCTCGAACTGAGAAGATGGGGCGCCGACTTCTTCGCCGAGACCTTCGCATCTCCTGTCCTTGCCCAAGAACACAAGCAAAACTTGGGTCTACAGGTTCTGGACACACTCAAGGCCTACCTCGAACGTCCAAACGAAGATACCGCTGTGATCAAGAGCGTCGTACAAACAGCTGCGAGCATCTACCCTTTCATCTTCCGCCAAACTGTAGCAAACCCTCAGGATGCCTCACCATGGCAGAAAATGGCCGCTATCAAATCGAGTATTTTGCGTAGAATGCACAACGCTCCTCCTGGAATCCATATATGCTCCGTCAAGTTCATCCAAAGAGTGGTTCAGGTCCAGACACCAGGTTTGATTGCGGATCCAAGGCGGCCTGAGCAAAACGAAATTTCTCTTGCTCTGGTTCCGCGCGATCATCCCATCATGTCTCCCTCGACATTGGAGGCCGAAGCCTTGGGTTTACTCGACAGATTACTAGGCGTATTGCAGGACAACAGCACCGATGCCTTGCTTGTGACCGCCACCTTGAACAGTCTTGGGTCTTTGGTCAAGAACCGTCCTTCCGTCGCCAACAAGATCATCTCAACAGTCCTGAACTACAATCCCTTCAAACTCGCTACCGCGACACCTGTTTCGCCAACCCATAAAGTCATGATCAGATCCATGACACGCACAACGACCGCTTTTCTACTGAACATAATCAAGAAGAACCCCAATCATCCTCTGGCTGGTCGCATCCAACAATGCATCGAGAGACTCAGACATACGCTTGTAGATGTGTTCGATGAGTCGAGCCGTAAAAGGGCAGCACCTGCTGAACCTACTGATGGTCTGTCAGAGGCCAAGCGACAACGCCTTGATGCACAAGTACCTCAGCCCAGTTCTCCGACTTCTCAGATACCACCACTGCCACAAGGGCCTGTTAGCCTTGCCCAGCTGTTTACTCTTACACACGACCAGGGGTTGAGAAGCTTCGATGTGAACGTGATTCCTTCAAATGTTGTCTTGAGCATCGTCGCACCATTGTTAAAGTCTATAGACAAGGTCAAAATGGACGCTGCCATCAATGCTGTCCAAGCAAGATACTTGTCTTTAGCGGCAAGACCTGTCACTGCTTCAATTGCTGCACAGGCGGTAACAGGTGTTGCCCCTGTGCAGAACGAAGAGGATGAGGAGTACGAGCCGGGTATTGAAAGTACTGACCAGATTTTCAATGACCTTGATCAAGCTCCTCCCGACACTGACCGGGCTCCTGTGTCTTTGGGGCCATTTAACTTGCCTCCGCCACCACCATTGACTACAGAACAGACTCTAGAGTACAGCAAAGGAGCTGTCAATCGCGTTTTTAGTACACTCACCGCAATGGAACAGCCTGCATTGAGTAAAACTCAAAAACCTGGTTTCAATCGCCTTGCAGCGACTAACCACGACCGAGATGCTTGGATTACCCTCGTCACTCGTCTTGCCACACGCGCTCCTGCTGGACTCGATGAAAACAAGCTTAAATCCGAGTCGGCGAGCTTGTCAAGAGGCGGCTTTTCGCTCAATGACGCCATACGAGAATCATTATACTTGTACGTTGTCGACGACTTCCGAAAACGTATCGATGTTGGAATCTCATGGCTCAACGAGGAATGGTATAACGATCGTATACAAAAACAGCAAAATGAAGAGGCAGAGTATATTCCCGAGCATTATGAGAAGTGGATGCTTAAGATTCTCGATGGAATCGTGCCGTTCCTGGACGCGAAAGACAAACTCCTTATCAGGTTTTTGTCAGAGATTCCGAGCATCAACCAAGATGTTCTTAAGCGGGTGGTCAGGCTTGCAAAGGATCCGGAAAGAGTGCAACTTGCGGTACAGGCGCTACATTATCTGATTCTTCTTCGACCCCCGGCAAGAGAAATGGCTCTCGATGCCTTGGAAGATCTCTACAAGAACTGTATGTTGTTGTCGACGCCCTGTCTTTCTTACTATTACTGACAAGATTTGACAGACGATGAATCGCGACCACTGGTGACGAAAATCATGCCTAAATTCCGACCAGAAGCATTTCAGAAACTGCAAGAGGCAGTAGCATCCTAGGCTGAGAGTACCCCTAAGTCTCCAGCATGTCTTGCTTACGATATACCCGGCATCCAACACGAGAACATAACTCATTTTGCATCGAACCTTTGACAGGCGAAGCTTGTTAGAGAACTAGGAGAATCGCACATAGTTATAACGCAAAAACACAATCGAAATAGCGTTTTGGCTGATCAAAAACCATGTATCGATTAGGACAACGGCCCATTGATATTGTTGCTATACATAGTCACATAAGAGGCTGTGCTAGGATAAGGGGGAGTGATTCATGGTCGAACGCATGTGTCTTGTCTTTGAGCGTCGTAATTGACAGCCGTTGAAGGCCTAACGTACTGTATCTCTTACCTGTCGGCGCAATGTCCCTTTTAATTTAGACTTTAAGATGGGCACTCGGCAAGGCGCATAAGGTCTGCGGCCATCCCACATTTTCGCGCGCGATGCTTTTGGCTTTGCTCCACAAGGACCGCAGGAACCACAGGAACCGTTTGCGCCGCATTGCTGCTCTGCCGTGCACACGGACTCACCGACACTGACGCTTGTCGTTGTTGTGGACAAGCATGGCCGACGAGAACACGCAGAAACCTGGACTTGGACGAAGAAAGTCTTCGCTCAATACGCTCAGAGAACTGTCGCAACGGTTCAAGCATGTTGGGCGCAAGACGTCGGAAAGTGTCGAGGAAGAAAGAGAGATTATTGGCGGTAAGCACGTTCCATTTGGCGCTGGTGGATTGGGTAGATAATGCGCTGAACATTGACATTGTGGAGCAGCGGAAGACAGATTCGAGAAAACAGATCGTCCCTGTCAGGCAGGGACAGTACGGGGATTTCGCATGGGGTTTCGGTCACTCGGCGCTATTGGCCAAGTGCCATCCATCCACGCGTGTGACACGCTCACCGAAAGTCAAGCATTCAGATGCAGAGGTAAAGCTGATGCACGATCATGTCAACAGCTGAGTAAAATTTTGGGGCTCGATTCAATGCCAGGCTAGCTCTAGGAAGCTGCATTGATCAAGTCTAGGTTCTCCTCTAGATTCCTTGTTGTCTCTGGAATTCTCAGAAAACAGCAAGACGGGCGTTCACGAGTCTGTCCTTGGCGCGCGCCGGGGGGCTGTTCATTGGAAGCACGTTCAGTATTCGTTCAGTATTTACCTACATTCGACCTACGCTGTTGGCTGCCCCACGCAGGCACTCTCTATTTCGACCCTTGGAACAACGTCCCATGCGGTCGCTATCCAGTCTTCCCACGAGCAGGCGCTGCGTCCGCCCCGACTAAACACACAATCGTCCGCCGCCTCCTGACTGTCCGCAACTCGCTGTCCTTGTTTTGATGCCATTCTATTCAACACCATCCCGCTCGACGCTTCCACCCAAGTAGCCGCTGCTACCTTACACTCGCTTTGTTTCCTCTGTTCGCAATTTCTCCTAATACACCATGGGTTTACCGACGGACCCTTCCACCCAGCACGACGCTGATGATCATCCCTATCCTTCCGACATCGCTCTTCCTCCCTCTCGCACCAACACCTTTGACTCTCCTGGCGAATCACCTTCAAGAACCTCTACGGACGCCGAATCTCAGCTTGAATTGGCGTCTCGTCACAGACCTAAGCGCAGCCTGGATGTCAAGGACGATCGCCCTTCCGACGCGCAACTTTCACCTTCACGGGACCGCTCTAGACCAAACGGAAAGCAGTCTAATAGGATATGCGCAAAGTGTGGTGGTCATCTGACTGGCCAATTCGTACGCGCTCTGGGCGGCACATATCACCTCGAGTGCTTCACATGCCACGTTCGTAATGCTGAAACTTGAACTTCTGTGCAATCGCTAACTGTTCGCAGGACTGTGGTAAAGTTGTTGCTTCCAAATTCTTCCCCGTTCCCGAACAACCCCCGAATCAGTATCCTCTCTGCGAGACGGATTATTTCCGCAGATTAGACTTACTCTGCCATGCATGTGGAGGCGCCCTTCGCGGCTCCTATATCACCGCTCTCGATCGCAAATATCACATTGAACACTTCACCTGCTCTGTATGCCCGACTGTCTTTGGTGCCCAAGACAGCTACTACGAACATGAGGGCAACGTATATTGCCATTACCATTACTCAACAAAATTCGCCCAGCGCTGTAATGGCTGTCAAACAGCTATTCTCAAACAATTTGTCGAGATCTTTCGCAATGGTCAAAATCAGCATTGGCACCCAGAGTGTTATATGATTCACAAATACTGGAACGTTCGACTACACCAGGGTGGTTCTGTGGATGAACCTCTGGACTCGGAAGAGAACGCTACAGAAGAGATGCGAAAGATGGTCAAAGAGAGTGAAGAGAGTGTTGAGGAGAAAGTGCTTTGGATTTGGCGCACGCTCTCGTCGTTTGAAGAGAAATCAGCAACGTGCATCTCTGATATGCTGTTACATGTCAGCAATGGCGCCTACGTTGATGGAGTCATGACGGCCAAGAAGTTCATCACTCATGTTGACCTCCTGTTCTCTGCTGCGGACAACCTAGACCAGGTTCTACAATCTCACACAACAAAGGGTGCGTTTGTTTCTTGTGTCGCGTATACTGCGTATGCTAATCTCCTCAGGGCTTTCATACTCGCGAGAGGCCAAACTTCTGTGCAAGAAAGTAGTCGCTTTCTTCCAATTACTCGCTGAATCTCAGGAAACTGGTGTAAGGCGACTGGGTGTCACACAAGAACTCTTGTCCCTTGTCACAGGTTTAGCGCACTATCTCAAGCTCCTGATCCGCATTTGTTTGCAGGGCGCTTTAAAACTGGAGCGCGAGACTGGCAGTCATGAGGGTCTAACTAATTTCTTGGACGAGATTGGCGCTCTTGACGACAGACTCGATGCCGAAGACGACAAAGACCCAAGAAGCGAGACAGAAAACTTTGTCGCACGATCCGCAGACAATTGCGCCATTTGCGACAAGTCTGTTGAGGATAAGTGTTTCGTACGCAGGGACAGAAGATTTCATGCCCAATGCCTCACATGCAGCAAGTGCTCGAGGCATCTCGCTGATGATCATGCACTGGTAAGATGGGATGAGTCTTCTCAGAAACTCTTCTGTGACCGTCATGCTGCAAACTCGAGCGAGGGCGATTTTATCTTCGTCACCCGTCTCCAGCAATATGTTCATCTTCTCCGTGTCGCTCATGCGAGGTTGCTTGCCACTTTGCGTACAAGCGGTGCGTTGCCTCACACTTCAGGTCTGTCGAGAAAATATCTTACACTAGATGATATAATTACTCACAGAGCCTTTAGATGATCCGAACCTTACAGACTACGACTCCAATCGAGGACACCGTGTCTCGCCGAAGGGCTCCATGGACCCACCATTGCTTAGATCAAACACTCGATCCAAGTCATATGCTGGCTCGACCAAGCGTGAGCACTCACCTTCATACGAACAGACACTTGGGGACATCCGAAGACTGCGGTCCACGCGCATGGAGAAGAATATTTCAACGACAAACCGCAAGGCTCGTACATCCAGAGTCATTGATGGTCCCGATGGTCTGTACGGCGATCCAGAAGACAGGTTTGAACGTCGTCAAACCGGCAACTTCCAGATTGTTGACGATGGTGAAGCCGGTGGGTCGCGCATGTCACAGCTTCAATTCGGTAATCATGAGTCTATGACCTTGGACGATATTCCACGGCTTGTCCAAGCACAGCAAACGAGGGAACAAAGGCCTAATGCCTCCAAGTTCCATCGCGGTCCTATGATACCTCAGGAGCCAAGACCAAAGCTTGTCAACAACGGTCATACCCGACATGTCTCGCTTGGTAACGACGAAAAGCCAGCTCTTGTGGAGGGTGGTGCTTTCAAGACAAAGAAGTACTTCTCCGAACTGTCGGCTCTTGAGTATTTCATTGTTCGGCACGTAGCTGTTCTCTCGATGGAACCTCTGCTTGAGGGCCATTTCAACCAGGAAGAGTTGCTTGACCTTATCGAGACGAAGAGACCTACATTCTGGGGCAAGTTTGGAAAGGCCTTCAAGCCCGAGGCAGGCAAAAAACCAAAAGGCAACAAGCGAGGCATCTTTGGCGTGTCTCTTGAACAGCTGGTAGAGAAAGACTATGCGGAATCAACAGATGGCATTGGACCAGGGGCCTTGCGTATACCTGTTCTTATCCAAGATGCCATATCCGCAATGCGGACGATGGACATGTCTGTCGAAGGTGTCTTCCGCAAGAACGGTAACATTAAGAGGCTCAATGACGTCAAAGAAGAGATTGACTCTAAGGAGATGGTTGACGTTGATCTCACAAAAGAAAACCCAGTGCAGGTCGCCGCGCTTCTCAAGAAGTTCCTACGAGAGCTTCCAGACCCTCTTATGACATTCAAGCTGCATAAGTTGTGGATAACGTCACAAAGTAAGTTTTGGATGCCAACGATGCTCAAAGTATTTTACTAAACGCTGTCCAGAAATCGCGGACGAAGAGACACGGCGAAGGGTGCTTCACCTTACGTGCTGTCTTCTTCCAAAGGCACACAGAGATACGATGGAGGTTTTGTTCAACTTCATGCAATGGGTATCCTCGTTTTCTCACATCGATGAGGAATCTGGCAGCAAAATGGATGTCCACAATCTTGCTACCGTGATGGCGCCCAACATCTTGCACTTGGGCAAACGCGATGTTCCCTTGGATGATAACTTGCTCGCTATCGAGGCGGTGCACTCCCTGATTGAGTACAACGAGTACATGTGCGAGGTAAATTTACCGCCGTCCGCTTATCCACTGACCAGAAACGCTAACGTTTTCTTTGTAGGTACCGGAAGATCTAGCTCTTATCCTGAACGACTCCACGTTGTTCTCCGCCAGCGCCGATATTACTACAAAGGAGATTCTGAAACGATATGGTGATCGTACCAAGGGACCCTCGACTACACAAGGAGATGTAGCACCGCCACCTCAATCTACGACACCTAAGTCTCGTGAAAGCCGCGGCAGTGCGCCTGTTGTCACTCGTGTTGACACAGACGCTGAACAGGCCAACGCATGGGGCAACGAAGCCAGTGTTCGTCATGTGGCAGCAGACATGCCACCACAGCCGCCTTTTGCCATGCATCCAAACAAGTCTTCTGAGAGCCAAGGCAGTCCGACGCGGAATGGCAACCGCAACAGCGGATACGCTCCAAGGCCGATGGGTGTGACATAGGATGAAAATCTATCCAGCGAGCGGTAGCCTCAAACATACTTGAACTTGTGGCTCTCCATTGTTTCTGTTTGTTGTCTACCACCGCATATCTGCTTTTCGTCCGAGCGGAGTTCCTCGAAAAACGTCTTTTCATTGCAATGGATTCTTGTGGAGGGCAGCTTGTTTTCTTCTTCTTTTCTTCTTCTCTTCTCGTCACCTTTTACCTCTGTTGTCTCGACAAATTTTTCTACCTCTCCTTGTCATCTTCACCCTTCGTCTCATTTCGTCATCCGTTTTGAGTATGCGCTTTTCCATCATCATCATCAACAACAACATTATCAGTATCGCCGGCATCATCGCTTTGGGACAAGTTGATAGTCTTAAAGTTCTACACTTTTTTTGACTCGAGAGATAAGCATTGGTCACCAGGACAGACCCGTAGACGGGTCAGGCAAAATGCATCATCATCATAATTTATATTCTGTGCTCCTGGTCTTTAATCTCCATCTATGTCATATTATCACATCTGAACCTATTCCGACATATTTACGTCCATTTAGTCTAGAAAGAACAGCGTAAACATTACAGACTACTGGCTACTAGTTACAAGCATGTTGCTAGATCTAAATAGTGAATGTGCTTCCTACAATGGTGCCAGAGGTGGTATTTTCAAATTCGTCATGGATGCGCGGGACACCCTGACTATAACACCAACAGTTGCACTATCTGGATCGCACCCGCCAGAGACGTCGTGGTGATGTATTTGGGAGCTCTAGAAGTCACTTCGCAGTCCCTGCATTTGTTTCTTGTTTTCTTTCTTATGTCTTTGTAACGAGTGACGAGCATTTGACATTGCACGATAGATAGGGCATATCGGACAAGGAAGCATGCCCGAGTTCGGAGGCTGACAAACGCCTCGGCTGATGGCGTCAGATTCAAGGACGACCATGACTTTTCTACCAGAGCATTGTAAGCATACAACTTGACTTCTCTACGCCAGTCAGAGCGACAAGAGACAGCATGTCGACCCCTCGAGCAGTGAGGCAGCTTGCCAATGGACTGTTCCGACGAACAAATCCTAGAACACGCTTCCTTCCCATCCAACGCAGCATACATGGCACAAGCAAACCGGCCTCGCAAGCAGCGGCGGGCCAACCCATTGTCGAAGCAGAGAGACCCTCGGAAACACCTGTTGTAAACCCACCGCTCAGCTTTCCTTGTTTGGATGCCTTGGAAAAGAAGACTCAGACCTTGACGAGCAAGCGTTCGTTATCTGGCCCCGAGCCGTCGTACGCGCCAGGTGCGACCGAAACCTTCCACTGCCCCTCGCCGCTCCTGCTGGACTGGGGTGGTGTTTTGCCATCCTTCGATATCGCGTATGAGACATGGGGCACCCTCAATTCTGACAAGAGCAATGCCATCCTGCTACACACAGGTCTAAGTGCTAGCAGTCATGCAAAGAGCACACCCGCAAACTC
>Ga0115848_100208_pt2 | contig 19210 bp, 12 predicted proteins | sample InSIn3gowninarea_FD_83862 | JGI IMG/M metagenome (GOLD analysis project Ga0115848, IMG submission 83862) | reverse complement strand
AGGTTGAATACTCGCAGGTCCCTAACGTATTTGCAAGAACGGCATTGCTCGAATTCTGAAGTCTGCGTAACCCACAGCGCTTGTTGAGGTTGTTCGAAGTGAGTACCTTGCTGTAAATCCTGCCTCTGGTAGGCTAATGGTCGAACATGAGTCTCTATGATTACAGTTGGAGCGTCGAAGTTGATACAGTATGCCGAGAACTGTCGGTACGGGTAATGTCAATGCTCAATACCGATGCTGTCCTGGGCTGATTCGACTCGGCCGGAGCGTTCAATACGGACATCGGTCGAGCCTTGGATTCCTCCTTCAATTGCCCATTCAAGACGATGTCCTCAGTTGTCTTCACATTTCTCGTCTTCGGTGTCTTCAAACAACAGGGTTAATGTTGAAAATGAATGCCAGGCTCTCCTTTCGCGTGAATAAAAGAATGTTCTGATCTTGACTGTGATAATCGCGCCCAACACTGGCACCCGTTGTCGTAAGGATGATGGGGCCCGGGCACCCAGCGGACCAGAAACCTTGGAGTATAATGACGGAGCCTATGTTACCGTAAACCATGAGCTACTGATCAGACGTGGCGAAGGCACTGATTTCAGCAAACAAAAAAAAACAAATCAAGGTACGAAGATGCGCCGCTTCCAAATCCAGTGAAGAAGACTGTTTTTCTTCAAGATTTTCCGTGATAGTATTAAGGCATCGCTTAATACCACTCTTAACTTCGATCTCTTTGACTGAGAGCTTCGAATTATATCTCACACCACGTATAACTGCCCGCTCATCCTGTATAAAGTAAGAGGTAAGCTTTCCGGATCGTTTACGTGGAGCAGTGGTGGATAGTTTAGTTAGCCGTTTCCTCGCATTACATACGGTTTGAGGCGACAGTTCAAGGATCCGACCTGTCTTTCTGCCCCCCACACCGACCTTTACAAGGCCGGCTATTTGGCCTAGCTGGAAGGCAGTAAGGTCCTTTCCTCTACCTGTGTTACCCGAGATCTCACTCAACGGCCTTCTAGGCATTGTGTAATGGATGGTTGAAGTTAATGATATGAAACAACCGATAAACGTGGATGCGGGGAAATTGCGAAGTTTATACATTAATGTTAGGGCCCACTGGAGGCCCGATATACAGCGTGAACCTTGCAAGGCTCGTCACTTGACTAAGAAGTTGTATCGAACCAAAAATGCCTTCGACGTAGGAAAGGAAAAACATCCATTGTAAGGAGGGTCCGTACCACTTGTCAGAAACGAGCAAGATCGTTTAGGTGTGATTATGGCGTTCGTCACACATAAAGCTACCTTGTTTGTCATTTTCGAAACACGTTCTTGCAGCACCTCGATCGGTCATGACAAGTGCTGCAAAACAGTTGTCCCGATCGCTATCTAACGCTGTGGCTACCCATCTCAACGAGCCTTGCAAGTGATTCCCGATGTTTGACGACCTTGGCATCCACCTTCCACGTGCTCGACTCATCTAAAAAACTCCAGCACTCGGACGCTGTCATTCGTGTGAACTAAGCAGGGCTTTTTAGCGTCTCCGGGGTCACTGGAAACGTCGTGGTCAAGGCGAGATGCGGCTGGTGTGGTCATTCGCCCTGGAGCCAGGCAGGAGACCCGGAAAGAGGCTGAAACACCACGCCAGCAGTGGACACAGAGCTCGTCCGCACACAATCAACGAGTTTCGACATCGAGATAGGGTACTGACGAAGACTTCGATAGTCTCATGCCTGCGAAAAGCTGTGGTTGACCAGGAGGTGATGTGATCCAAGCGAGGAAGATTATTCGACGTACTGGTGGGCCGGTCGCGGCAGGAAGACGTTGTCGTCCTCGTAAAGCAGTCGTCTTGAGGCAAATTCTCGTGCTCCATTCCTCCACCGACCTTGGACTGTACTTGTACTTGTACTTGTACTTGTACTTGTACTTGTACATCGCTCTTTCAGTTCTCCCGCCTCTGATAGGTTTGTAATAACATGTCACTCAACGTTAGTCACACAAACTCTGGATGGACATGCGCGTAGATGGTGCTTGGTGAACCTTCATGGGAATCGTTCCGATGGGGAGTCTCAGCTGGAAGGTCTTGCGAGTGGGAATCCCTGTTGCCGAACTGGTCGTACAGCTGGCGCCAGGTTTCGATCCCGTTAGTTCCATCAAGAAAGCCCATGCTCTTTCGTAATTCTGTAGGTGGTCAGTAGCGACAGAGCGAAATGTTGTTGTCACTGACCTCGAGTAGATTTCTGCTTGTCGTTCAAGAGGATCCTTATAATAGGTCTCTGGGCACGTCGCCGTGGTTTGAACTGTATCGCCAGAAGAGAGCATAACATGATGGCAGCCTCATCGTCGACTACGTCAGTTTTGGTGTCAGCTAATTGTGCCCATGACGTGGTCAACATAACAGTCAAGCGTAACATCACAAACATTGTACAGATGATGAAGAACAGATCCCACGCGCAATCATTGAGATCGCTCTGTTTATATTTCGAGTTGGCCAGGAGACGACTGAGCCTGCCGTACCACTTCTCAAGTTCGACTTGAATCCTCTGAAGTTTCTCCTGTAAGTCCACTTGTTGGGCGTCTTTCTGCTCCGTGTTGTGTAGGTCGAGGATGCAGTCAAAGACCAAGCAGCACAGCTGGCGCAATCGATGTAACCTTCCGACCTTCAGTAGTCGTTTCATTCCGCCTGGTGTACCCTCGTTGACGTCGTTGACGGCATCGTCTATCGCGCGGAGGCTAGCAAGAGTGAAGGCGTTTCTGTGAAGCCCGACCTTTGGTGAGCCTGGCAGAGTGTCAGACCTCCATAGCAGGTCGGAAAATGTGGCGAACCGAGGAGCTGAAGGAGAACGGTACAATTCGACGGCGTTAATTTGCTCATGAGGTAATGGCAACTGATTGAACAGCGGAATCAGTGGCACGAAAGAGTCCATAAATGGACCTCTCCAGCAGGTCAAGGCACTATTGAGTTGCGTCATACAATGGTGGCAGGTTTTTTCTCCGTCGCACTATCGTCAGTCAGGAAAAGCAACACATAACGGTTGAGAAAGGCTTAGTACGGTGAACTTGGACGCACTACATGCAAAACACATTGTCGCACTTTGCTTTGACATTTCTTGTCTTTCTCCTGAGCTGGGCCGTTTTTGACAGCTGTTCACTGTGGCGGCCTGTTGCTCACCGCGAAGATTTGGGGCACCTAGCGCGTCAGGCACCACCAACTGTTTCGCCTTGATCACTATGACATCGTAGCTTGTTTGAGCACGCGGCGCTCTGAGAAATTAGTGGGTCTCGTCAACATGTCGGTCAAGCTTGGTCTGTGCTTCGAAACCATTTGTGCGACGTGCGCAACCCAGGATGTCAGAGAGGTATCGTGATTTCTCTCGGGCGGTACGTTTTTCTGGCTCGGTCGGCGTTTCCAATGAAGCTTCACGTTTCGAGGGTGGGGATACTCTGTCAGTTGAAGACTCCGATTCCAGTTTTCTCTTCAGAGTGACAGGTGAAGATGGCGGGTTGAGCTGCCAAGTTCTACCGTCTTTGTTCTCCCAAAGCGGTTGGTAGACAGTTTGCTGACAGGTGTTCCGAGCTCTTTCCACGTAATTCGTTTCCGTCGGATGACCTGATCGTAAGTGAGGAGGCTCGTATGGCACATAATCTGAGAGCCCATGAGCGGAATGGGTTGGATCGTCGCGGAGATGCTGTGTTGCAGTCCTTGGAGGCTGGCCATTTACGCCAGTGAGCTCCGTCCAGTCAAACCAATTTAAGCGCTCCCGACGCATAACCCCTCTCACGAAGAAGCAACCAGATGCTGCGGAAGTTGCTGAGCATTGGATACAAGAGTCAGTTCCTTTTCTAATATGGCAGGTCCGTTGCAGTTCGATGCATGGCAGACACCGGGCATCGCCATCGAACTCATGAAACTCAGCGCGGTGCGACGTGATGACACAATTCTTACGTTTGTCCCCAGTTGCTGGCTCGAGGATGAGCAGCCGAAAAGCGCCAATTCTCCATGGGTTGAACAAACGGGGCTGTACACAGATGGTCTTAGAGAAACGTAGACGAGAGAGAGGCAATGACTGCTCGCAAGACCTGGAGATGACCTCGAGTGTTGTGGAATGAGGAGGAACAATGAACCAGTGTGCTCACAATTGAGGTTCGCTGATAGCCAGTGGAGTCAGAGATCACAGTCAACCACCCAGATAGTTCGTTCCAACCGCCCAGCAGTCACTGATGCCAACAAACAAGCGGGCGTGTCCTGTACAGTACAGTACTTCGATGCATCCGTACGTAGAATCTGCAAAGCATATGGTGGCACCTGCGTTAGTCCCAACTCTAACGCCACTAATCAATGCTTCTCCAGGGTGCACCGTCGCATAGGTTGGTGATGATGCATGATCTCATAACCTCACTGGACCATAGGTGTCTATGGAATCATCGACTCCCGCATCAAGAGTTTCTGTCTCTGAGATCGCTCAACCTCCGTATTCTGGTAGGTGTGACCATTTATCAGATGTATAGGCAGTAGTAGAGACGGGAACACTCGATGCACTGTGCTGTACGAGCAATACTGTACGTCCTGATCGATGCAACTCGGTCGGGCCACCAGCCAGATTGTCACCAACCAATGCAGACTAACGTACATTTAGGCGCCTGTAAACCCTCCAAGATCCAGGTAATGTGAACGGTGGGAAGCGAATGGGTGCTGGGGCTACTGGACGCAACTCCTCAAGCCACCCGGGTAGCGCAAACCCAGGCTCCACGGTGACCCTCGCTCAATGTTGAATCTGGTGGCGGTGGCGACTGTATTCGGTAGCAATTGCTCGCCTTTGTGACGCAGTTTTAATATTTATTAGTGGCCTCAATCAGCAGCAAGGATACGGCAGCTCGGTCGATAATATGAGAAGGACGGCACGAGAGATCAAAGAACGGTCTAACACATAACTATATACCGGTTCCGCGACATTTAGCCGGGATTTTCGGTTTTGAAACGATACCTCGCATTAGCGATGTTACTTCACAATATCATTTTCACCCGTATGCATCAGACGGAGTCCTCCGTTCGCCATATCTGAGATCTGACGGGGACAGTCAATGCACGACACTGGGAGAGCCATCATCATTGTGAAATCTGTTGAACCAGCTTTTGTGCGTCGCCATCTCCGATTGTAATCTCGCACACAGAGCTTCATACTCTACCTGTCTCCCCTCGATGATCTGTTTAAGGAAAAGACTCGCAAACCTCCAGCCTGATCGTGCCCTCTCGCGTTGCTCCTTGCACTTTTCAAGAGCGGCAGTGCTCATTGTCAAAGTGTCGTTCAGAGACACAACCTGCTTCATCGTCAGCTGTTTGTGTGGGGTCCGTAACTCTGCACACTTGGCCGTGATCTCTTCGCTCAACTTAAGATCTGCCCTGTTCTGCTCGAGACGTTGCCGTAGCATCGACGAACTCGGAGCAGCACCGAACCATTTCAGGATGACGTCTACATCCTGCAATGCCTGAAGCTGTCTATGGAAATCTGCCCACTCTGCCTTAGTGTTGGTGGACCGGGACTGGAGACCGAGATCGATTGTGATCGACCCACGAACGATGTGCGTATTGTCTACCTGGAACCACGACCGTAGAAGCTCTCTCCACATAGCTGGGTCCACGGCTGTCGTCAGAGTGATTCCCTGGATACGGCACACGCACTGTACTAAAACGTGAATACCACTGTCTGCCTCGTCAGGACGGGATATTTGATCAGGACTGGAGGCATATGTCCACCCTTCCTCCAAGGACGTCGGGTTATTCTGCGCGGTTTCGTCCTTACCACCATTGAATTGAAGTATCTCTGTATCGAAACGACCAATTCGTGAACAGATGGCAATGGCCACTCGATGGACCTGCTTTCGCTGCCACGCGACGTTTCTATCGTCGCATGGTCGTGAGTCGATGAACTCGACCCGTCTTTCACGCAAACATATGAATGCTGCGGTCCAGCACCTTTGGTGGAGTATTGGCAGGATGGCGTGGGTAGTAGTCTCACACACATCGATGTCCTCACTGTCTGTGACGTCTCGGTCGGCCAGCTGGGAGTTTAGCACCGCGACACACATTCCGGGACCCGAGTCGGCCGCGGCGAGGATGATCTCGGCAAGCACTCGACCGTCGAGTACCTTGCCAGGTTCTAAGGAAGCCAGAGCTGTCGGTGGCACTCGCGGTTCCTCGATTACAGGAGCCTGCCTTTGATGGCCTGGATACGCCGTGGCATCCTGTCCACCTACAGGTCCCTCATCGGATGGACTTGATAAGGTGTGGGAGCTCACTCGCCCCATCGAAGTGTTATTTGAGGCTGGTTGTTTGCGTGAAATTCGGGGCAGTGCCTTGTGTCTTGGGGGTCTGCCTGTATTTCTCCTCCTCTCCAAGTTATTAATCGCGAGACTAGGGTTGCAGACAATAGTTTCGCCATCGGGGCATGCTCCTGATGATGACTCATCGTCCGCTGTCATGGTGCGTTTCGGTATGCCTGCTTTTCGGTTTTTTGCTTTCTTGGTCGAGCTCTGAGAACAGCTGTTTGCAGGTGCAGGATGAAGTTTAGCGATCTTCTGTAAGCTCTCTTGGTCTCGCGGCCGATCCGACACTTGCCAATCTGCCGGATTTCGTGGTGACGTAGTAGCGATAGCTATTATAGTCGGAGTCATTGGCACGTTGTTCTCACTAGGACTGGACACAACGTTTCCTATACCCTCTTTGAACATAGTGTGGCCAATGGAATCGTCGTTGAAATGGGAATAGGCAGCGTCGTTGTCGCAGACAGACTGCGTGGTCTGGAAGCGCAGATCCGTGTGGGTGCTTAAAGCTGTGATCATGGTTGCTTTTCCGAAACCAAACTCCAGCTGTTCATAGTCAATAGTACCCGTAGAAGCCAGCGACGCGTTGTACACAAAAGTGCCGGGTGTGCCGGTAGGACACACGCTCTCAATCTGGGATAAATTCGTGTATCCATCATCGAAATCGATTGCGAGCGAGGCGTTGAATGGGCTGTCCGACGTGTTTATGTGATGCATTGTCCGTGTGGTTGCATATGACATTATGCCTCTGACCCTAGCTCGTATCTTTCTACAGACTGTGACTCGTACGGTTGATCAGTCCCCACCGGACAGACGTGTGACTGTCGGGCAACTCTCGATAATCGTGGTACAGCGGTGAATCGCCAGAATTGTGAGGATGTTGGAGGGTTTGATCGTCAACCTGGAGTTTAGTAGTGTCCGTCAGTGAAGCTCACGATTGAGCTCGTGCTGACGCGAGTCGGGGAGACATTGAATTGGACGACTGGGCTCTTCCTTGAAGGATCACCTACAGCAGAATTCAGGCCAGTACTGCCCTGGACCTCTGCCCTAACGATGTAGGTTGTTTTGTTAATAATTGTTCGCACGATGTCACACTTTCATAGTCTAACGATCGTTGAACAGCACGTTCCTTTTCCCTTTTCCTCCGTGGTGATCAAATCGGTGAGCGTCTGGTTGACTCTGGATTGAGATGAAAATATCCTCGCACGTTGAGTGGTAGATGCTGCAAAGATACAGCAGATGTGTCCAGTATTGGTATTGTCGTCCCGATGAAGCCACCACTCCAACCCTACTCCTGCCATCTGTTATCAAGCTGCAGTACTAGGCTATCGTGTTCGACACGACAATTCACACGATAGGTCTCACTGTCGCGTCAAACACGATAGAGTGTTACCTGGGTGGATGAAAGTGTACCCGCCAGGAACGCACAAAAGTACTCGGGTGGAACCTGAACAGGTAAATGGTTCCACACGGCAGCGAGTAGGGTCAAGCCCTGTGGCACCGTTCCTAAGCTCGGTAGACTATTCACGCGTTATAGATCTCGCATTGTATTTTGCTCTATGTTGCCGGACGACACGCCAAGGGAGTGACTGGCTCGGGGGCGCGATTCGTCATGTAACCCGCTCTGAATGCAAACTGGTGGAAGAAAGTTTGAGGGGCTAGACTATGTGGAGCTTACCGCTTGTCTTAGACCCACCCATTTCTCACCCATCCATTTCTCACCCATCCATTTCTCACCCACCCATTTCTCACCCATCCATTTCTCACCCACCCATTTCTCACCCATCCATTTCTCACCCGCCTCTTAAGATGGATTCAGCCATAACAAATCTACGAAAAGAGGAAGAACTCAAAGACGCCACCCGAGTTTTGAATGTCTTCCGAATAGCATGGGCATTCGACCGCAGTCGCTATGGGCGGAACTCATCCTCGATGTCGCGACACAAGACAGTACACGAACACTGTCGAACTGTGCAGGGTTCGGACCAGCTATTATTGCTGGCCTTCATACTAGCTCATGGCCTGACGGGGATCGGGAATCTAAGCTCCGACACAGTAGAGCAGATAGTCCGACAACACTTCAACACTCAGATTCAGATATCATCAGTAGTGGCGCAGAGCCTCAGCGGGCTTTTGAAGAAAGAGAAGGACAAATATCGTGAGGTCAAGCGCTATGAAGATTTCATGTCGGCACTAGAAGTTACAAGTGCGGTTGAACCACCGATGGAAAGTTCTATTCGTCCGTCACAACTCGATCACTTCTTCACCAGATGCGAGGGAACGGCCAAGGTCTATCGAGATGGTGAGGCGCTGCCCTTTATCGACCTGGTGCTCGATGGTGACCCTGAACTGACGGCAACGATAACCATGTCGGAAAAGTTTATGACCTTGTTCTTAAGGCACCTTCTCCATATACCTGTAAGATAGCTGTTGAAACAATTGGGCATCCTCGCCGTCTTTAATGATGAACACCATATATCTATGCTTCTTCAGCTTCTTGATGTCGAAATAGAAAGCCTTTGGCCCTCCTGTGATACGCAGCACACCCGAACTCTTTTCTATATCGAGTAGTACCGCACATACATTCCGTCCCACCACGACCACATAGCTTTCTGTGTGATGAAATCCAGTTTGTGTCGTATCAAATCTGACCGGGAAACCGATCTCTAGTGCGTAAGCTCAGTCGCAACTCACTGGCAGACATTTACATACCAGCGACTGCACTTGTGTGACGATTGCACCCTCGTCCTCCAGGTTGTCTATAATGATGGTACGATCACGTTCGGCCATGTTCGGGATAGTATTGTCGTGTGTAGACTATCGTGGGTTGTAGAGAGAAAGTGTGTGCGATTGAGTGACGATGGGGACAATTTGGTCCTCCCCACTTTGGGTGGCATCTATTGTTTGGTGCCCCAATGTTGTCCGCGAGAAAGACGTGCGTACGCATAAGCACTTCTTTGTGCTCTCACTTCATAACGTACAGTACATCTTAGGACACGGGATTTCTCAGACTCGAAGATTAGTTAGAGCGCAGGCTCCCGGGTCGCTGATTCCTGCAAGGCAGATTCGGCTGGCAGGTCTAGATGACGTGATGTGAGGGAAGGGGCGCATGAACATCATCGGTCAACACCCCTCTTACATCACCTACAAGTAGATCCCATTAGTTTAGAACACTGCCGATATTAACCCGGATTTTTGATCCACCCTCTTCGTTCCTGTCCACTACTGTATCTTCTTATATACATCAGGAACGAATACGGACCACGTCGAATTATAGTCAAATGATTGTTCAGACAGGAGGACAACTCAAGTTCTATATTGAGTACTTCGTATACCACCCTTTGGCCAAAATAACTGCTTCCACACCTGTCTAGCAGCGTGGATAGAGGCATTATCTTGCTGCCAGTACCAACCCTTTTGATAGATCGCAGGCACTTGTTCCTGGAGCATTTGGACGTACGAGTTAGCAGAGTAGCCGCCCTTGGTGGACTGTGGATCGCGGGTCATAAAAACCACGTCGGGGCGGTAGTGCTTCCAGATCGCAGCCCAGATCATAAAAGACAGGTCTTTACCTTTATTATATGTACTTACATTAACCGGATCGAGCCTGTGGTTGGCGTAGCACCAAGTCCATTGTGGACGTTTTCCACTACCCCTTTCGAGTCAACACTCGTCTGTGGAAATGACCCTGAACCAGTCATTATACGTCCATTTCCTGACCTCTAAGCAACAGTCTACACGTGCCTTTGCATGATCCGCGTCTAAAAGAGGTCTCTTCTTCTTGATCCAATGCTCCATATGGAAATTTTGGAGGATCCGGTAAAGGGAACTGTCCGATATTTCAATACCTGTTTCCTCGCGGATTTTGGCATACGTCGCATCTGGATTTCGTTTGATAATAAACAGAATTCGACGACGATCGCGGGCATTAGTTTTAAGTGGTTGTCCACTGCGTGGTTGTGAAATGCCGTTGGTTCGAAGTTTGTTGTAGTGTAAAGTAGTTTTAACGGTGTTGAGAGGTTTTTGAACTGCCTCAGCTATCTGTTGTAGCGTTCTACCAGATTCCCTTAACCCTTCAGTGCGACCACGTAAAAATGGAGTCAATTCCATATCGCGTCCCATGGTATCTGTAATGATATGATACTACGACGTGGTGTGGAATGTAATTAACTTACAGTAAAGGGTCATTGGAACGCAAATGTACGATTTGAGAAATCTGAGGAAAAGGTTCTAAACTAAGTGCTGCAGCCTCGCCAAATAGAGCCTGATACGCGCTTAGAGATGCAGAAGTGGTTGGCTGGTCGCAGCAGCGCACGTTTCCTCACGTACACCTTTGCTAGGTCATCTTCGTTACCTCGTCGATCGCTTAGAGCCAGACAAAACCGCGTTACGCCTTAAATTTGGTGTGGAATAGTATTCGATGTGACAGGTCAAAAGGAACACTAATCACACGTACCAACCAGTTCCCGTGAGGTCAGTATGACCCCTGGTTGCTTTGCTGGGCTGGCTGACTGATCTGCCAAGACTGATTTACCGCAGAATTTATTGTAAGATGACCACTGTGTTGTAACAATCACTGATGCTGGTGAATTCGTGCCCAGACCTATCTTTTCCGTGTGTAATGGTCACCGTTATACCGCGAAATACCCACCACAGGTAGTCACCCAGCGCATCCCGTGGGCATCTTTCGATGCCGTCTTCTCCCTCGCCTCCACTGTCCGACCTGCAGACGGTCTACCTTCGGTACGTGACATCACCGGCTCTTGTCCTCCCACTCTCGCTCTGGAAGCTGACCTTTCTCGCGCCATAGTTGGTCTCAGTCTGACCCCGTGACCCTGTTGCTCGGCCACGAGAAGGAACCTTTTCGTATGCCCGTGGATCTGCTCACGCGCCGCTCTCCCTACTTCCACGCCATCCTGTCACTGCCGGGCCACGAAGCCGCCACCCGGGTGGTGCACTTGCCCGAAACTTCGCTCTCCCTCTTCCATCATGTTGCCTTGTGGTTGATGAACCCGGATCCGCGGCTGACCGGCAAGTTGGATCTCCCTTTCACTCTCGATCTCACCATCTTTGCCACTCAACACGGGATTCCGGCTCTGTTGAACCAACTGTTGGATCACTTACGCGTTCTTTTCACCGCTAACGAACCGGCCGTGTGGACGCCAGATTTGCTGCACCGCGTTCATGCCAAGGTTCCCGCAGACTGTCTGCTGCGGGCCTTTGTGCCCTGGACACTGGCGACGCTGAATCGACCGTCCTCGTTGTTCGGCTCTCGAACTGCATCTCGTGGACCCGAGGCCCGGCCCGAGTCTTGGAAGCCGGTCTTTCGGGCACACCCCGAACTTGGCTACGATTACTTCCAGGCCAGGGAGAACGAATGGTCACTGTCTAACCAGTTTGGGTTGTCGAGACACGACTGTCAGTTCCACAAGCATTCGTTTCATTCTCAGACGCACATACCAGTCGCGGACGGTCTGTTCAAGAACAGGAAATGCTCGATCATGACATACGAGCCCTTTCAGGACATGACCTGGACTCCTCTCCCACTAGAGGACATCCTTGTGCCAAAGAGACCGTCTAAGAATCAGAAGCGAAAAGCAGCAAAACGCCGGTCGAGGTCGTTGCCCTGGGATGCCGACCGAGGCGATACCGTGCCTGTTGCATATGAAGAGGAGATATCCTACCTTCAAGATGTAGCCGAAGAAGAAATAACCTACCTTCAAGATGAAGCTGAACAGGAAATACTATACCTTCAAGAACGAGCGTCGGACGAGGATGTAGTAGCCCTCGAGGCCGCGAGTGAAGTCGGTGTCGAATAAGGGGTCTGTTTCAGCCATTGTTTAGAAAGAGTATGCAAGGGGTTAACACTGTATCTGAACATCGAGGTCGAAGGTGAAAGACGGACGGATGTAGATACAATAGAAGTCAGATAGGGATGAATGGCACCTGCAAGTACTACCCACGAGAAGGTCCATAACGCTAGCCTTGCCGGCGAATCAGCGAGGTAGCAAGCTCTTACTGAGCGAATGGTGACCGACAACAAAGATGGTGACGATGACGACAGACAACGGAGATAGGCTGGAGAGGGTGGCGGTGGTGTCAGGAGAGGGTATCCAGAAGGAGAAGGTTGATCTCTACATACCCCTTGAAGGCAGATGAAGATGAGGAACCGTCTCATCCAGCTCTGCCCGTGGTGTCAGGCCAGTCAATGATCGAATCGGCATAGATGGAACCAAGGTAGAACTAGTCGAGTGAGTCTTGCGTCCTCGACTAACAGGACATCCTCCACTAATAACATGTCCTATCATGTCTGTTGAGTCTTCGTGATCATCCACCGACACCACTTACGCATGGTCCCGATATCATCTCCTACTAACAACGTTTTCTTGCCGTATGATAATGCTTGAGCCTATTACAGCTAACGAACAGGACAACATACTTGCAAGACGGTTTAGACACCATGCACATCCAGATTGTGGTGACGGGAGGGAACTGGAGCAAAGTACCTAGGTATAGATCTAGAGGCCAAGTCCAGCAGGTGGTGGATGGTTCAACAACGGAGAAAGCACATGCGGAAACCACCGAACCAGAGGCCAAGATGCCATAGCTGCTAGTTGAGCGCTGCAAATCTCGCTGACTGAAACAAAAATACACCCCAACAAAAGCTACAGGATCGATTGATACGTATACTTAGTAATCACTGCGTGAGAGGGCACCTGGCCTTCAGGTGCCGGTACAGAATACCCATAACCACCGCAGCAGAAGATGCGACCACTGCGAAGAACAAACTCGCAAGAACAGTACAGTCTCGTGTGCACGATCGACGACCTCGCCCAGAATTGACCACGTTGTCGAACATGCTGTCGCCGGGTAGGTGATCTTGAGGGAGGAAGTTAGCAGCGAGAGGAGGTGTTTCTCTTCCTTGTAACTCAGCGGTTTTGTCGCGTAGGATGGGCAGGATTTAAGTAAATATCGAAAAGAGCTGGGAAGCGTTACTTTTGATAGCACAAAACTCTCAGTACTATAAATGTATAAGATTCTGTCGGGGTTTTCTACAAAGTTAAACGACGCCTGCTGGGAAGCTATATTTCATTCTTTATGACTTGCCATGCTATTAGTGCCGTGGTGGGCAAACAGTATCCTGTGTGATCTTATTTAAGAACGGATTCCTGAAGCGCAACCTCCATCAACCGATGTTTTAGGCTGCCTCCGTCCGGTTTTCGTGCCTCTACATTTAGACCTCATCTGGTGAAATCTTCGACTTGATCCTGGTATTGTGATCTTTTGCTGGCGGCCTGTTTCGAGAGCCGTAGTGGCCTGTCTGCTTTGGAAACAGAGAGAGAGGAAGAGGTTTGAGGATCGTTTGTGCTCGGCGGAGTGGTACGGCATATGTGGTTGGTTCGAAGAGCACTGAAGAGGTACATTATTTCAAGGCTAGGGCAAGCCAATGGACCCGACTGCCCGCCTGCACCAAGCTCCGTAGTGGTGAGATGCTTGTGGGAGCGCTTTTATGAGTCGGTGAAACACATTGTATCCGTTTGGGCTTTTTGAAAGTCTCGATTCAGTGAAACGAGGGCTCCTCCTCGACGTCGAACTCTCGGTGGCAGACAAAGCACCGCCAGTGTGTATCCCAACCACATCTACACCACCTGTCCCTCACATGATACGCGAAACGTCGATGCTGAAGCCTTTCTTTTTACGACCTTGTCCGTTTGATAAATGCTCAAAGAGGTATGGTGCGTGTCGCTTGGGTGGTTAAAGTCAATTGTCGTTATCATCATCATCGTCGTCACCGCCTTTGCGAAGAGGCCGCCGTCTTCACTATTTCTACGGTAGGGGCGATGCACCGCAATTTGGCACGATGAGGCTTCGTCACCTCGACCATTGATCGCGCGCTTCCAGAGCTAAATCCTACTCATTACGTAGTATTACATAAGCACTGTGGTAGCGTCACAAGTTTCCATGACCTCATCCACGAAGAGTCCAAAGAGACCCGTTCATCATACCAATTCACGGATTTACATCTACAGCGACCGTTGAATGATCGGGGAGCATCATACAATACACCAAGCACTTAGAAGCAGGAAAACGTGATTACGAGCCGAGATGACAGCTAGAGCAACTCCTCGGCCGGCGTCATGGGGAACGACCGCATCGTATTGAGGTTCGCTGTCCTGCAAGAACACGTCAATCGTACTTCTCCATTCATCATGCGGCGGCCTTCACTCTTGTCACAGTCGCACGAGAATGCACTGTGGCGGATGTGTCACCTCGTTCATACATTCATTTCGATCAACACGATAATGGACTGACGTTGTTGTATACTCGAACCTATAACGTTCCCGAAAGGGTGTAAGAGAACCGCAAGAAGGGTCGAGTGTAGAGATAAGCGCTCCCTGCCCTACACCTTGACCTCTCCTACAGACACGGGGGAAGGAAGCGAGGTTTCGAGACACCTGGGGGACCAATACTGCGCAGTCGTCTACACTGGACTAGAACATACCCCTGTAACCCAAGCGTTACGACGATTATCCTTGTGTTAAGCAATCGATCAAATTCCGATTATATTTCCTCTATCGCTTCTCTCGTCGGATCGTCTTCTTCCTTTACTTCTATCCAGTAATTTCAGCAGACATCGTCTTGACTAGGATTATGTATTCGGTCTCGCTGATAGCAGGAATACTAACGCCGTTTAGAGTCCGTCATGTAGTATTCTACGGCTATACAGGTGCTGGACTGAATACGACTTGTGTCTTATCAACGCTATTTGGTGCTCTTCAACTGATAGTGTCGTTTATCGAGATAGGTCGCCATGGAGAACCACCGCATCGGGAGACCTCCCGTTCAGTGTGTCCTAACTCTAACACTAAACCCTAAACTCCGTGGCCCAGTGGTCCAAGAAGTCATCGACCGTATTGTTTTAGAGTGTCATAGACGTCGCGGGGCAAGGTCGACGCGTTGCCAACTCATGTCACCGAACTTTCACTTTCCTCCCTTACATTTGTCACTTGACTTGCTGCCTTCTTTCACTTGATCTGCCCGTTGACCGGTTCTGCAGCCTGGTCCGCGTCAGTGTCTCTGAGGTCAATTGGGGTATCCTCGTCCTCGATTGCCAGGGACCTGTTCTGCCTGAAGAGGAGATTGAAAGCATCGCATGGTCCGCTCGGCCGCTGTGGTTGGTGGCCAGGGCAGCGTAACACGACAAAACGGGAGATCAAATTGTGACTGAGGGAGCTTCAGTTGAACTAGTGCTCAGCTAAAGGCTAAGATGTGCTCCTCCAAAGACTCGGCTGTCTTATCCAAGCACTGCGATAGAGTCTCCGATTGCTGCTCGGTACGTTTGAAAAGGCATTCTCCGATCTGATCTTCGTCATTGTCATCGCTGTTTAAATTGCGTCTCTTTCCAGGCTCGAGATGAGAAATTACTGTAACTTTAGAAAAGAAGAAATCGGGCGGAAGTCGTCATACTGACAAGAATCCGAGGAGATTCAGTCAGGCGAAGAGGTCAAAAACAAACGAAGAACAGCGGTAGAGCCTAAAGACACGACCGTGAAAGGGATTTAGTGCGTTTAATCTGCTTGATTGTCCTCGACTTGCTTTGCAAAACTATTTTGATGGTTGTCCATGAGTGACCAGTTCACAATTGAAAAATCAATTGACCGCTTACAGTAACCAATTGCAACGAAACATCTCCAAGCAAAAGTCCACCACATCATCAAGGTACAAAACCCCTGTGCCTTCGACAATGGCGGTAAGGCCTGCTCTGTTGCCTGGCTTGAGCAACTCGTCGATGGGTGCGTTGGTTGTTGGCTTTGACAAGGCCGTGACAGCAAACTGCTTACTCAAGCACAACACACTTTTCGCTTACACACATCAAAAAGATGACTCACAATTAAGCAGTATTCCATTGGAATGCGATATATGCTCACTATGCACATCAACTCTCCGATGAGGTGGCTTTTGACCTTGCTGCGGACGGGCGTACAGTCTTCGGGAAGATGTGGCAGTTGTATATATCTGGTACTCCTTCGTTTGCTCTACGTCAAAAATCTCTTGACCGTCACACTGCTTCCTTTTCGAGGCTGTTATCTAATTCGACCTGCGTCTCCTGCTTGGCGCGCGTTTCTGAGTATGTACTTCTGTGCCGGCATACCATCTGCGATGTCTGTGTGCAGAGGTTTGGTGAAACTCTGCCTGGGCTGGACTGTTGCTTCCTTCTCCGCCACTGTCTAATATGCGGCTCGGATTGTGGGAAAAAGAAGTTATCTTAAAGCCACCTACTGCAGGGATTCGTGTTGTTTTAATCGACGGTGGTGGCGTGCGTGGGGCGGTTCCCCTTGACTCAATTTGCATCCTACAAAGGCTGCTCGGTGAAATACCTCTGGCACCTTGTTTCGACCTTGCTCTTGGCACGCACCAGTTCTGGTAGGTACGAAGTTCTTCGTGACTGTGCTGTGCTAACATTTTATAGGTGGTTTGATAATACTTGCTTTTATCTGCGCTTTACTGGTCTCCGAAGCGCTGTAGTGAAGCTTTCAACACGTTGTCCCGTCAGACATCTGGACAGGAGAAGAGTACATCTTCAATGGCCCAGCCCATCAAGAAGTACCTGAGATGCTGGATCTCGGACTCAAGTCAATCTATGGTGCCACTACAAAGCTCCTTGGATCATCTGCAAGGGCGAAATGTGCTGTCACTGTAGGCACAATTTCCGATGCCACCCCGTTTCTGGTCTCAAGCTATAATGGTGACGGTGTAGGGAAAAGACCAAAAGGTAAGCCGGGACCACGATAAAGATATCTTTTCACTAACACTTATCCTGGGTACCAATTGATAGGCCCACAGGACATAGCCTTTGATTTGGGAAGCGTGAGTCGACCTGTTTCCACATACATCCAGGATCTGACAGCATCTACGACACGGGCGACAAATGTGGCTCCGATATATGTTTTTATGGAAATTTGGTACGTCTTTACTGACTTGCCACAGGTTGTTCCAATCATTTGATCTCGCCGACCTAGAAGGATTCCCAGGATGGTGGTATCAATCACAACAATCCTTCACGTATGACTTTCTGGGAGAGCAGACGCATCTGGCTGGAGATCAAAACACCTGACGTCTTTTTGTCTTTCGGTGCTGGCGCTCCTCAGACTCCTGCCGTAGAGGTGCGTCCAGCTCCATTTCGAGATCTTCTCATAGACGGCTTCATTCCTCGACTGTTCAGATCATGTATGTCCAAAGCTGATGGTGAGATCATGTGGGGTGAGTTCCTAAACTCGCTGGATGAAGATGCGAAGTCAAACTACTTCCAAGGAGCAGGAGGGACAACGATCAACAGCCGCATTCACGCCCTAGCCTCATCGCGGCAATGCCGCACCTCGGCTTTCCGATGGGTTCAGTGAGATTTGACACCGAGTGTCAGATTGGTAGCCGGTGCTTACGACATCTGGATAGGACTAGGCGAATAATTAGGTATCATAGCAACCAAATATTATGGATTGTCTGGAGTGGATGGATTACTACCGTACAATGGACAAGAGACGTGGTGATCATTGTGAGCTTGCATCGAGCTCGCGCCCGCTCTCGGTCTAGGGTGAGGCCGCTTGTGCTCACCCTCGGCTCAACCTCGGATCACTTCGGCTGGGTGAGCCTCAACCTGAGTCGCGCGACTTTGTGACTTTGCGGCGTGCTGCCCAGGTTTCGGCTGGCGCTCTTGACGCCGCGGAGATTGGCTGGGTTTCAGCATCTTCTATGCTGCGGAGCCGGTCGCGAACACGGTCGGTGCCTGCCTCACGATAGCGCGTACAAGCCTGGTGAGAGCTTGTCGTGCTGCAGTCTACAGTAAGGAGATCGAGATCCTTTTGGGTGCTCGACACGAGCGCTACAGAACACGTCGACGAAACCACGTGAGAAAGACGCGTACTCTTGAGGCTACGTTCGGGTATTTTTTTTTACAATATAGTAACACCGAAATGAATTAGATCGCGCGACCCGTATAAACTGTATAGCCTTCCCTGTGCCAGCATCTGATCGTCCGTATGGGGAACATCGTGTCGAGAGAGCAAGCTCATGGTTGAGGATAAACGAAGAGGACCGTAGGACGACCATATAACATGCACGACTGGTCGGTCAAGATCTTCACCATGACTTCCCCCCTTTCCCCAACTCCTGTTTGGACTATCTCGGTAGGACTATCACCGCCGCTGACCTGAGCAAATCCTCGCTCGCTGTCCTTGTCGACAATGACCGCGCAGACCTCGGGAGAAGTTTTGAACTTGAAATCATCTTTGCCCGTCGTCTCGTCCTCCGCAAGCTGTACGTTCGGTAGCGCCACTATCTATTTGCCGTCAGTGCCGCTCAGGTTGTTTGATATTGTTCTGCTACCAGTGCTTCTGCGGCTTCGCGAAACTTTTTCTTTTTTTTCAGCACTCCTTGTCATGTCAATTGCCAGACACAAAAGTGGATGAAATGGAAGGATGGCGGTGGAGAGGGCTAGAGGAACATCGGCCGTTTCAATCTCAAATGCTTTGCAATGAGGATCGCGTGCTTTTCACATTGAAGTATATCACCACACGATAATTTGCAGGCAATCTTTTTCTCAACTGCAATGCGGGGCGCCAAAATCTCAGGTCGAAGTGGGGTCGGTACCACGTGAAACACTGGGTCTAAGCAGCAAAAATTCCGGCTTTAAGTTAGGCTACAGACATGATAAACTCAATTATTACAGTTTCTGTAGCAAGGAAGTATCTGCACAAGGTGAATGGACAATGGTGAAGTAAAGGTTGCATATAGAAATTTCTGAGAGGTAGATAGCAATTCACACACACCGATAGCAACACGAACAGGTAGGTAGAAACGAAGGCATGTATAGGTAGATAGAAGTATTCGGAAGCGGATA
>Ga0115848_100236_pt1 | contig 19232 bp, 7 predicted proteins | sample InSIn3gowninarea_FD_83862 | JGI IMG/M metagenome (GOLD analysis project Ga0115848, IMG submission 83862) | reverse complement strand
GGACGGATTGAGATCGGGAGGGTGGGGGAGGAGGGGGAGGTGGTGGTGGGTATGGACAGGGAGGAGGAGGAGGAGGAGGGCAGGGTGGCGGATATGGACCGTATGCTGGTGGCGCGCCGCCCGGTGGTGGATATCGTTGAGTGAGGTGTTGGGTTTGGGGTTATGTGATATGGTGAAGGTGACGATGTGGGGAGGCACTTTTCCTGATTACTGGGTTTTGTCGGTTGGTAGAAGGGCAGAGCGTGGAGTGTCCAACGGCCTGGCGGGGAGTAGGGAAGCATGGAAGTATTACAGTATACTCTTAACGACTGTCACGACAAGCAATTATCTACGATTGGTTCACTTTCCTGTGCAGTATGAGGTTGATCCTGGAACGGTAGAATGAGAATGAGGCTGAGGTGTGCTTGGTGGTGTGAGGCATAGGTGCCATCGACTGGGCGAGGTGAGCTCGCTTCTCGCGGTACATGGATAGGTCCATTGTATTTCTTTCAAGGCATCGATTTTCTCAAACCACCAACTAAGTTACACATCGTGATGCTCAGCTGTAGTGATCTTACAATCGACCACGTTCCGGTTGCACATTCTCTTTACTATTATCTTCTAGAATAGTTGATGTTCTCGTAAATACACAGTAGGCACTTCTTCCCACGCACAAGTTTGACGGGGCAGTACAGATGGCTGTCGTGTGTGTGTATCGATGTATGAAGGCTGGCGTAGAATCATTATAGAAGGATCGAAGTGCTCCGGTCCTGACGCTGCTAGCTGTGGCTTGCATTGTGAGAGTGATCGTGTTGTAGTGTAGCTTGGGAGTGGTGGTAGGTTCAGGTTGTTGCGCATGAAGGACGCCTGGCATTTGGGAACGGGCTTTGGCTAGAAGGGACTTTTCTGAGGGAGCCAGCTTGAGTTGGGTTGAGTCGCTAGATTGACGAGGACAAAAGACTGTTTCAGCAACTCGACCCTGGACGGACAGTCCTTCTCTGTAAATTTCCAGACCCCTTACGACTGTTGGCGAAGCCGTCTTTTCTCGTCGATTGCAAAGCCCGGTTCAGACTGTTTAAGGAGCATAACCACTGGCTATTCGAGCAGCGAGCGCCGTGTTGTACTGCACTAGCACAACTTGGCTACATGCGCAATCGTTGTCGCTCTGTCCTCGAAAGATGACCGAGCTAACTACGATACTGCAATCTGCTTGTTCTGCTCCTGCGCCAGTGGCATGCCTTCAGGGGCTAGGCGGAAGAGGGAGATTTCAGATTGCTTGAAGTATCGGCGTGCGTCTGGCGGTGTGTTAGTGGTGCCCCATCATCAATGGTTGCAATCCTTGCACGATCAACTTACCTTCGTCAATCAACACGAGGCTCAGGTAATAGCGTGTAGAGTATTTCTTGTTCACTTCGCGGAAAGTTGGCGTAAGGTCGAAACCGCCCAGGAAAAGACGGATGGGAATCGTCTCGCCACGGGATGGGGACCCGTCCATGATCTGATTGGAGCTGGTCAGACTGTATGCCGCCGCGTTGTTGGGATTGCATGCACATACCTCAAACCTCACCAAGGTTTCACTCTCGTTGTACTGATTTGGTGCAACGCCTGTCGTCTCCCGCCTGATAATACTCAACTCCATATGCTTGATTTTCAACCTGACCAACAAGAAATATATCCTCCCTACAATCACATCTTTCAAGTGGTATTTGCTCTTACTATACTCAAACTCTATGTGCAAGCAGTCCTCAATACCGACGTCCATCTTGATACTGCTGTTTACCTCTGGAGGAATGCGGTAGCTGTAAACCCAGATATCCTTTTCGCGAATAACATCTTGAATGCGGCGGGAGACTGTGGCGCGGACAAAGTATCGCAGCTTGACATTAATGCCATTGTAAGACTCGTATTGCTTTTCGACATTCTTGAAGTTAAAAGTGAATGTTTGGGGATGTTGTAGTTCACCAGGAGCGGCGAGCTCTTGGCCGAGGGAGAGGAATTCGTAGTGGTTGCCACGGTCAAAGAACATTTCTGGGCAAGGAGTATGGGGTCAGCGCGGTGTTCTGCAGCAGAGTGTGCAAGTGGCCAATGTTTGAGACTGGCGCACGGGGTCTTGTGGATAACGAGGGCGTCAGGCCATACAGTGCAGCGCAAGCCGAACTCTGGTGTGTTGTATTCCTTAAACTCACCAATGACACCGATGAACTGTACTTTGATGCCAGTATGCTCCAGCCTCTTGCCATCTTTGGGCCTAACTGTGACGGCGCCCTTCACACTCTCGCCATCCATGTACAGTGGGGCCTTTTCACGGCGATTCTTCTCCAGCTTCATATCTACCATTTGTCGATCGTCGGTATCATCTAGGACGATGTCGATGTCGACCGCAGGTCGAAAGAAGAGAGACATCTTGGACTGGAGATGTGTTGATGGTCGATGCGTCAGGTGTGAGCTGCGAGCTTTGGGGCTGGATATAGGGTAACTTTGAATATCTCTCTGCGTGCAGGCGCGGGAGGAGGAGGGAGATAGACTTTCGAGGGTAGTCACGAAGCACAGGCGGGTGAAGCAGAGGAGGCAGGCGAGAAGATACGCTGGTGGAAGGAGATGAGGCAGCCGCGATAGCCAATGGTCGTTGTTGTGGGGTGAGCCAAGCAGGCACCACCACGAGTCATATGACCACATAAGGATTGTCTTAGCTCCGCACACTCTGCTCTTTTTTTTGTCAACCTACACTTTCCACTTACAACTATCATGTCTTTCATTATTGAGTTCGTGTATTGTATACGATGGCAATGTCCAGTGCTTCGCTAAACTCTGCGCCGCCGGTGTGAGCAAGCTAGCTGAACATGCCTGCCTGCTCATCGTCACCAACTCGACGACGCGATTGAAGTAAGTACGACTCTTTCTCATCCTCCACCACATTCGATGATGACTACAAACAATCCAACTCCAATAGCATCGTGCAGGATATACACAACGCATCTAGAATTACCCTGATTGTCCCCTATTGCCTCCTGCATCTGTAATACGTCAAAAGATGAACATCTGTTGACAATTTCAAACAGGAACACATCAAGCTGCTCTTCGATCGACGTCGTCTCATTTTGTAAAAGGTAAGATGATCTCTCACATTCTTTCTTGAGGAAACACAACAATTTTTCAGAGCATTATGATGATTGAAACGACACGGAAAGGCATTCCTCATTCAGAATACATATTGTAGAAACGTCTTTAACAAAGTTTCAGCCTTGTCTGACATGCTCATCTTCCTTCACATTACTAAGAGACTCTTGTTGAACTGTGTGCTAACAAGGAATTTTTCAATAGGTACATCAAAACCACATCCACTCCTCCCATATCCTTAGTACAAGACTTCAAGCGCCTATACCTCACATGAAGAAGAATTGAACGAACGGGCGGACAGACTGCGTACTCTCCCGTCTTCGTCCATCAAAAAGCAAGGCTTTACAACCCTTGCTGGGCGTCGATGTGTGCGAAGTACTTGTTGAGAATTCGTCACCTGATTCATGCGCTTTTTACTGTTGTCGTCTCAGGATCTTGCCATCATCTGTACAAGCAATACTGACCTGTCTTGCTGCAATCTAGGTATGAGACTGCTATCTCTCTTGAAACAACGGTATTCGCATATGCACAACATCAAATGATGAACACTATTCACACTGTTTGAACCTTCTGCCTTGTAACGAGGGCGGTTGGGAATGAACGCAAAAACACTGAAAATTCTGATTTAATGTAAGTGTATCACTGCACACTCACGACTGTGCTCCATGCTAATACATTCCCAGGAGCCTGAGATTGATGGCATCTTCTCTATTTTACTGTCTACCATTGACCTTGAAGCTTTTGCTGACGCAATGGTTTCGCAACATAGGTAATTTGCTATGTGCTTGTCAGTACTGTACGACGGGTAAGTCTACTCTTTTTTCTTTTCCTCACCACTTTTGAATGATGCCAAACAATATACTTTATACCTGACAATGTTTCCAAATCACACGATAATGCGGAACGAGTTATTATTACCCTTTTGCTCTCTGACTACTCTCTGCATACACATCATCAGTCATCACAAAAACTTCCCTTGTGATGATGCTGACCTTTATGAATAGGCCATGACATGATTTCTTGACATCACGAAATCCCTAACACCATGCCACTTCGCAAATGCAAGATAACAGTTAGTGAATCTTTTCTTTCTCTTCGCTCGCTCAACCGCTTCATCAACCCACCGCCCTCATTCTGATGAACAAAAAATTACATTGTTCTTACCGAGCTTCGCGCTTTGAAGAATACAAAATCATTTTCACCTTGGAGAACTGACGACAATCGCAATTGTCCACTTGCACACTACCTTTATCTCTTGCATGTTGCTGTGCGGCGTTTCAGTTGGACTTGTGCTAACTCGCAATAGGCGCCATGATTGGTGGCAAGGTTGTGATTGGTGTGGTAATGTGCATGTTGAAGGACGAGATGGCGTGCGTGTCATTCGATAGCTTTAGCACTACACTGTGTTCCTTTTCAAACAATCAATCGCTCTCTCAAACTCTTCAATTGGCTGGCTGGCCGCCTGCCTGCCTGCCCTCACTCTCCTCGTGGCACAAATGAAGCTGTTGCATTATTCGGAGTGTTTGCCCATAAAGAGCGTATACCGCTTTTCATTTCCCATCTGCAACGTACAAGCCTCGAATCACGGGGCCCACAAGATTTCAGACAGAAGAGAGGAGCGGCATCTCAGCCTGGACCATCAGGGTATGATATGATCATCGTCTGCCTGCCCAGTACGTAAAGCAAGCCGGCGAGGTGCCCGACTTGCGCCTAATTATATAGAACAGCAATGTGTCGGCACGCAAAGCATTCCCGTTTACCAACCTGTCGCGCGCAGGCGTCTCTTTCAGCAAAAGCCCGTATAGATCTCGATGCTGTAAAAGGGTGTGTTGTATGAGACCGGCCGGTGAAGTGCCCGGCGCGGCGAAGATGTTTTAGCAATTCATTCGAGCGCTTGCCTTTTAGCAATCATGGGGGGTTTGTGTTGTGGTAGTTGCGGTTACGCGGACGAGCTTTTTGGAAACGTTTCAGTATGATGTGGTATCCTTCTCATGTTGCGAAGTGCGGTGGGCCTCCACATACTGAGAATTAGTCTATATATACAATGCTATGTAAAGTAATGACACGTACTACCACAGATTGAGGAGAACAGGGCATCCCGTCCGCTCTGCCATTACTTAAGCCTCAAATCGTTCGGCTAGTACCTAGGTGGGTGACCACTAGGGAATCCCGAATGTAGTACGTTTTTGCTGCTCGTTTTTGGTGGTGACATTTTTAGCCCGTGGCGAGGGCGAGCTGGTAGCGGGTGTCGAGTAGAAGGGAATATCTAGAGTAATATTCTTGCCTCTGTATTTGCCCCGATAGTAGCTCGTTCTCTCGTGAGGTGAAATGCGGAGCCGGCGTTGTGCCTAGCGTAATACAAATGCTATTACGATGTATTTATCTACCTTCGCCCCTTCTATTTACCAACATGTAGCGTGACGCTTCCCTTTGGAGCAATATTGAGTGCAGACTTGGAAGTTTCTCAGCCTCGGTCGCCGGCGAAGTGGCCGCGCTCTATTTTTATGTGTCATCTCACTGCGCCGTTTAGCAACTTGGAATAAGCGAGAATGTGCCTCTAAGGCTGTTGGGGCGGCTGTGCTCCTGAAAGGGACGGCGAAGGTCTATTGTTATGAGAGCATGTCGTTCGAATGGAGTGATGGCCAAGGCCGCGAGAGTCTCCTTGGCAGCTCGCACTGTCATTGGTCCTCGAGCGGAAACGATGCCGGGGTTATGAGGATTGAGATCCGCTGACCAATTGGGTGGGAGAATGTTGCGCTGTCCTTGCCGCAGTCTTACTAGTCTTTCTTGACCTTCTTTTGATTGCCTCCTTGCTTTGTGTACTCACACACCTACATGTCGCTGCCGTCTTCGGTCCGGAAGAGCATATTTCTCGATTGAGGAGACTGTTGCGATCCACGCGTCGTCCTTGATAATCAGAAGAAGACTGGGCAGAATGGTTTGCGTCGAATCCTTGCTGGAGAAGAGGGGCACAAACGCTCTGCATTGCGCTTCGGCATCCGATGGCTAAGTGAGGCTCTGCCTTGGTGCCCTGACCCTGGCCCTACGCATCCTCGCATCGTGCAGCTTTTGCAATGTCGAACTTATCCTGGCTGCTACATGAGCTCACTGATTGAAAGAGCTTACTGAGAGCGCTGGACACTGGAGTGTCCTCCTCAAATGCATTGGTTACTGATTGTCTGGTGACATGGCACCCACGATCCGTTGCTGGAGATGCAACACCGATTGCAACATACGTGGATCCTTTCAGTACTCTCAGAGTGCCGCGACTGCTTGTCCTGCCTCACCTGGACCTCTTAATGTTTATCTGCACTTCAGCTATAGGGCCAGGGCACCTCAGAGGTAACTCCACTATCTACACACTCGAGCAGCAACCGACCAATATACCTCAAATCCCACCCGCGAAAACCAGTGCCCACCGTACGCGCCTCTTGAAGCTGTGCTACGCATATCCCGGTGTCGTCGAGCCATTGCGCGATGATCTCGCAAGAGACTGGTGGTGTGTCCGCCGCCGCTGTGGGTTGTGCCGTCTTACTACTTAGACTGCTGTCCTCCTTATACATTTCAGGGTCAATGAGCAATTCGTCTTGGCCGACGTTGTTGGTGGTTGCAGACATTCGCTTTTCGTTCCAAGTGGCCACGGCGGCGGTGTTCAAGGCTCTGATGTCGGCTCGAAAGATGCCTTGCGAATCCATGTACATTGCAGGCGGCACAGCCCGCGTCTTCAGAAGCATAGTGATTGTGCCTGCCAGATTTGAAGCCTTGGATATGAAGCTTGCAGGGCTTTTTGGTAGAGGCCAGGTGTGACGGTCGAGTGCGCTGGGTATGGGTAGATTCAAGCTTTCTTTTGTGGGTTGTTGAAAGCCGATCGGCATGATTGATTCAGGTGCTTCTTGTGAAGATGCATCGTCCTGTTCTTCCTGCACCACGGGAATGTCGATTGTGATAGCAGCAGCAGCAGCAGCCGCAGCGGTGGCAGCTATGTCTACTGCGGACTGGGCGACATCATGCACATCAGTCTGCTTGATCCAAGAGTTGAACAACCAGCACATGCGTTCCATACAGTTCAGGAGAATGATTGTCGCAAGGAAGGTCTCGAAATGCGAATTCACTCCTTGTTGACGCTGCAGCAGGCGGCGTTCAAGCTCGTTTGTGAGTGTCCTTGCATGACGTGTACAGCGCTTCTCGACATAGCTACGAAGCTGTTGCATGATCAAGTTATAGGTGATTGGCGAATCTGCTGATGTTATATCCTGATGATCAGAGCTGGGAGCAACAGGTGAAGAGGTGGGAGAAGCTGACGACAGAGTTTGAGCAAGAGTGAGGTGCCAAGGGCAGTCTTGGGCGACCAGCATCTGTGTGCTTATCCAGAGCTCCAGGGCATCCAGCAGGAGAGGGTCTTGTCTTTGGTGAGCAAGTCCTGTAGCGAAATGTACAGTATTTCCTATGATAGGTGATGTCTCCCTGGAGAGAAAGAACTGCGAAGCGTTGCGAACATATGCGTCGAATTTTTGTGGGATACCGTCACCATCTACATCGATGATATCCAGTTCAATTGACATTGGGCTTTTATTTTGTACCTGGGCAAGCAGAAGTGGCTCTGTAGAGCGCAATTGCACATTCCGAGCCCGCACAATAGGTAGTTCAAGTCGCTCTAAATGTTGCGGATCATGAGAGGCATAAAGCGAGACAGACAAGCTGTCAAAGGTTACTTGCGTCTTTACGGCTTCTATTTTGCGAAAAGCCAATATTGTATAGAGCCCACAATGGTAGAAATCAAATTCATCAGCTATCCGTGCGCGCATGCATGGCGACTTCCAAAGCCGAGCTCGAGCTTGTTCAACACTGCTGCATGCTGAGCATGGAATTCCATCCGAACACTAAGGTGAATATCAGTCTAACTACTAGCTGTGACGACGTTTGACTGGAGATCATACCGGCTTCTTGAGCATTCTACACCTGATGCAAGCTCCTTGCTTTCGAATAGCATATACTTCTTTCCGCCTATCAACGTCGAATTTTGCTCTTGTCTTGGGCTTAGGAACGTCTTCACCGGAAATGGTCCACTCATGCAGGAAAGAGGGTGGAAGAAGCTCAGGGCCTGAATTTTGTGTTGTTGGATGGCAAGCGGGCTTGGCTGGGATATAGCCATCTAGCTGGAACATGGCATGTGTGGAATCAGGAGGACTCGCATTCGAGTCTGCGGACGGAGAGCCCGCCGAAGAAGAACCGGTATGATCAAAGAAGTTCAAAGAGTTGCCATTACGATGTGTCACCTCGCTAGACTGTCCGGGAGGAGCAAGCGCAGGAGCAGCGCTACTCGTGGCAGTATGCTGAGGATCTGTAATTAAGCATTGTGTTGTCGTCGCTTCTTGTCCACTATTGAACCCATCCATCTCCTGTAAGGCATCGATGATAGCTCCATTCAACTCTTTGCTTACGGTCAGCGGCGCTGATTTAAAGCTACTAGGGAACTCAACTAACGCGCTTCCTGTGCAGTTTGACCTCTCTTCCTCTTCCTTGACGTTGTCTGGGCCACCACGTTCCATTTATTCCCATCCAGTTGTCGACGAGACACTTCGGCAAGGGCGTCTAGTGGAGACATGTTGGGGCCTGAAGTCGATGATATTGGAGTGCCTGATCTGACTTCATTGAGCACCACAGCAGTCTGACTGTAGGTTCCGTTCTGGTTGTTTACGGTTGAGCTGAGGAGATCCAGTGCATTCTGACGATTAACGTTTGAGATGGAAGGGCATTTCTTGAAGATATGGGCTTGCAAGACGTCAGTACGCCCTTTCAGAAACTGTGCTCTCGAATTAGCTATAGCACAGCACAATCAATGCTGAAGGAGCAAAGTCCGTACCTCTTGGCCGCAAGCTTTGCAAGTATGTTCGTAGCGATTACTCGAGTCCTGTAATTTTTGTCCGCGATAGAAGAACTCGGCGACGAATCCATTCGGTTTGCGCCCCATCCTGGCCAAGCTCAACCTGCCTGGGGTGAATGAGGCGAAATCCTGTTGGGAGGCAGCAAGAGTGTTTCAGCATGGATGCGGCTGCTAATGGTAGTTACATGTGACAAGCTAATCATCTTGAGTTGTGTACGGGAGGGCACACCGCAGCGCTCTTGACCTTAACAAGGATAAGTTGAAGGAGGCAGGGAGAATGTTTGGCAGGGAGAATGTTTGGCAGGGAGAATGTTTGGCAGGGAGAATGTTTGGCTCACAAGGACATGTATTGGAAGGACAAGGATGACGATTTGTTGATGTTCAAAATACTGCCACATCCAGCTTGGGCGGTGAGAACATATGGACGACACATGTAGATCATACTTCGTTGAAGGAGAGAAAAGGTAAGCACTAGAAAACGCCGTGCTCTTATGCATAATCGCTGGGTGTCATCAGCGTGGCGTATGTAAGCAGCTAGACTGCCTGTCTATGTACTACATCTGCAACCGTTGTCCTGAATCCTAGATCACCTTCAAACCTCCCAACGCCATGCTCATCCTCATCCCTGTGTGCCGGACATCTTCCCCGCACCTGACCGAGCACATCTTGAAGGTGTTGCTCAAAACGGATTCAGATAAAAACGCCAGCCATGTACCTTCCACAGATATCGTATTGCCAATATTTCTTTCATGCACCGTTACTCATGCCCGTCGTTACACTTTCATTTTCGGTCTCCTTTACAGTCTGCCCAGCGTAAGACAATCTCAAGTTTGCTTTAGTGTCGAGATATCGTGTTGATGGGCGACGTGAACGACGCTACAGGTATGATGCCACCGCAGCAGGCTGTGCATACTCCATAAACGATTGCAGATGCGAGTGAAAGGAACTCCAACCGCTTCAAGTGCGATGGTATGCTCTCGATCATGTGAGAGAGTCTCTGGTCTAAGTAGATCAAGGTGGACGTTGTCTTCTGTGGTCTAAGGGCTCGCCAAACGCCTGAGTTGGAGTGAGTACCTGTGCACCACGAGTACTTCCAGAAGAAGAACTCCCCTGCCCAGTAGGACTGTTCGTGATCGGCCCGTAGGCGGGGTAGATGGAAGCGATGTTCGGGTAAGCGTCCGCCAGGTATGTGTCGCGTGGTGGAGGATAAGTCCATGGCGCATCAGGGAGTTCATCACGTAGTGGTGGGTAGAGATCCCGAATGGACGGAAGCATAGGCTCTTGTAAAGGCTGGGAGTCGCCGTCACTCTGGGTATGGGATTGTTGTGGTGTTGATACTTGGGAAACTGGCAACAGTAGCGAGCTGTCTTTGAGGAGGTCTATCGTTTTGGATACGTCTTGATATCGACGTAGATGTCGAACGACATCTATGGCATCGTCTTCTGGACATCTGTTGTCTGTTAATGATTGAAGTCAACCTGAAAGACCACTGAACATACCGAATGAGATAATTCACAAGAAAGCGCAGTTGCTATCACCGAGCGTGTCAATTGGATAGATAATCGAATGACTATGGGCGAGATCCTTACCTCACTCTCGTCCATGAGACTGTTGTTCTTACGCCTCAGGGCGGATATGTGACTCTCTTTTTCCTCCGCGACATAATCGCAAATTGTTCCCTTGTTATTACACGAGGTACAGGTCGGGCGTTTCCCATCACACTGTTGATCGATACTCCGTTAGTCAAACTGACACCCGGAATTTTGCGGGAGTCTAGCACCTTGGATTTGCGCTTCCTACAAGCTGTACATGCAACGAGTGTGTGACTGCCACCTCCTCTAGACGTTGCTGCTGAAGAAGATAATAAAGAGGCCATCGCTGAATTCGCGGCCGTTGCGGGGACAGTACTCGTGCGCGAGTCTGATTCTGGTGGGCTTGTAGAAGCAGGAGCTATTTTGGGTGCGAACGAAGCGGTTATTGAGCCTCGTTCCGCAGGCTTTGGGAGGATATTGCGCCAGAGTCGGTCATTATGGTCGGCCATGATTGAGAGGATCGCTCACGAAGCGGACTAATACGTCTGAGTATGGAGGAGGTTCGGATTCAGTATTGAGGTTCTGATACATGTGCGCGTCGGGGCCAGGAGCACAATGCAAGCAATTTCGCTACGAGGATGCTGTCATTGACGGACCTGCCGCATCGTCCGGAGCAAACTCTTTGAGGGTAGATTCCAAACTCGAAAGTAATGATCGCAAAGTGCGACCAAGGCGAAAGAGATGAAGGTCAAGCTATACGTCCTCGCAATAACTTCTTGTTCTTCTTGCAACAAAGGTCGATAGGAAACGGGGTGAAGGTGGTGGAAAAGAAGGTTGTTTGAGCAGAGGAAGCGGATGGAGGGTGGGCCCAGACTGCAGCCACCACAAACGATGGCGATTCGAAGCGGACCTGACTGCGTGTATCTCAAATTCCGCATCTGCGATTCAGGCTTTTCGAGAAGCAATTATCACGTGATTGACATTTGCCGTTCAAGCGATTTGGCGCTTTAGCGTAGCAGCTTGACGACATCTTACCAAGGAGGACCTCCGGTTGGTGCTGCGTAGAACTCCTAAAGCTGCCTGTTCTCGAAATTCTTCTAATGACGAAAGTCATGCATGCCCATGTCGAGATCGCAAACGTGAATATTCAGGATACGATGATCGAGGGAGATTCGGATCCCGGGAATCATCCGCGGAGTGGCGAATGTCCGCTTTTGTTTAAGAATAGTCTGGTGAGGTCGATTACTCGTCTGATGTGGGGACACTTTCGTTATTAGCCTCGTGCGGGTCAGTGAGCGTCTCCGATGGAAAGTGCGGGCAGCACAATTTTTGGGGTGCTGCGACCCCAATCGTAAGAGTGCATCGCGAAAATACGCCCCGTTTGAACTGCTGGGCTTTCTACTCTTGTCTCTCCCGCGAATGTGTTCTGTCTGAGAGTTCGAGGCGATACTGGGGACCCTGCAGGCCTTGCAGGGAGGAAGTTTGTAAGGCGAGAGCGGCAGATGTCAACAGCACGACTCCCTCGTTTCAAACCCTACCCTCCTTCAAACCCTAACCAAGTCATATGTCTTCATAACAGCTATGAGAGGACAAGCGTCAGGGGATGATCTTCCAATCCGGTAGGCTTCCCTGGAAAATGAACGGGACGGGTCGAAGGTAACCTGTCTTGCAATGACTGGTTTCTTCTAGCAGCACACGCCTATGCTTTCGACAGGTGTCTTTCTTGACTCCAGTAAAATGTTTTTCTAGGACTCCAGCAAAATAACCTGCGTTGTACGTTCTGCTGTCCGGAGCTGGTATTTTCCCTTGCTGCATTTGCGGTCTTGCAACAAACAGTTGAGAAATGTTCAGATCATGTCCAGCAGATGATGTCCAAATGACCAGAGAGGAGCCCTGATGCTCATTGTCGCAGTCATGCGAACATGTCGAAGGACCTTTCAAAAGTGACGACCAAGCCTTGATGTTCAATTCGACACGTCAAAACGTGCTATGTTCTTCCTGAGTGTACGGCCAGATTCTCTCTTCCTTGCGATCAAGTGAAAGCAGTGCATGCGATACGGGTCTGTTATTTTGTCTTCCTGTCGGTATCATTGTTCGTCGGACTAGATCGTGCTTGAACATGCTGGAAATCTGTTGATGTGTTCTTTTGTTCACGAGGAAAGCAACGCTTCATCAATGGTCGATTCCTGCTATCCCGATCTAGGGACACCTCGATCGTACTCTGGTGGGTTAGCGAGACATTGATTGGACTTGTTGACGCTGACCTCGTGGAGGTCAACGGATGTGTATTCGAAAGAAGTTTTGACGAATGTCAACGAAAAACATTAAGAGGTCCAGGTGAGGCAGGACAAGCAGTCGCGGCACTCTGAGAGTACTGAAAGGATCCACGTATGTTGCAATCGGTGTTGCATCTCCAGCAACGGATCGTGGGTGCCATGTCACCAGACAATCAGTAACCAATGCATTTGAGGAGGACACTCCAGTGTCCAGCGCTCTCAGTAAGCTCTTTCAATCAGTGAGCTCATGTAGCAGCCAGGATAAGTTCGACATTGCAAAAGCTGCACGATGCGAGGATGCGTAGGGCCAGGGTCAGGGCACCAAGGCAGAGCCTCACTTAGCCATCGGATGCCGAAGCGCAATGCAGAGCGTTTGTGCCCCTCTTCTCCAGCAAGGATTCGACGCAAACCATTCTGCCCAGTCTTCTTCTGATTATCAAGGACGACGCGTGGATCGCAACAGTCTCCTCAATCGAGAAATATGCTCTTCCGGACCGAAGACGGCAGCGACATGTAGGTGTGTGAGTACACAAAGCAAGGAGGCAATCAAAAGAAGGTCAAGAAAGACTAGTAAGACTGCGGCAAGGACAGCGCAACATTCTCCCACCCAATTGGTCAGCGGATCTCAATCCTCATAACCCCGGCATCGTTTCCGCTCGAGGACCAATGACAGTGCGAGCTGCCAAGGAGACTCTCGCGGCCTTGGCCATCACTCCATTCGAACGACATGCTCTCATAACAATAGACCTTCGCCGTCCCTTTCAGGAGCACAGCCGCCCCAACAGCCTTAGAGGCACATTCTCGCTTATTCCAAGTTGCTAAACGGCGCAGTGAGATGACACATAAAAATAGAGCGCGGCCACTTCGCCGGCGACCGAGGCTGAGAAACTTCCAAGTCTGCACTCAATATTGCTCCAAAGGGAAGCGTCACGCTACATGTTGGTAAATAGAAGGGGCGAAGGTAGATAAATACATCGTAATAGCATTTGTATTACGCTAGGCACAACGCCGGCTCCGCATTTCACCTCACGAGAGAACGAGCTACTATCGGGGCAAATACAGAGGCAAGAATATTACTCTAGATATTCCCTTCTACTCGACACCCGCTACCAGCTCGCCCTCGCCACGGGCTAAAAATGTCACCACCAAAAACGAGCAGCAAAAACGTACTACATTCGGGATTCCCTAGTGGTCACCCACCTAGGTACTAGCCGAACGATTTGAGGCTTAAGTAATGGCAGAGCGGACGGGATGCCCTGTTCTCCTCAATCTGTGGTAGTACGTGTCATTACTTTACATAGCATTGTATATATAGACTAATTCTCAGTATGTGGAGGCCCACCGCACTTCGCAACATGAGAAGGATACCACATCATACTGAAACGTTTCCAAAAAGCTCGTCCGCGTAACCGCAACTACCACAACACAAACCCCCCATGATTGCTAAAAGGCAAGCGCTCGAATGAATTGCTAAAACATCTTCGCCGCGCCGGGCACTTCACCGGCCGGTCTCATACAACACACCCTTTTACAGCATCGAGATCTATACGGGCTTTTGCTGAAAGAGACGCCTGCGCGCGACAGGTTGGTAAACGGGAATGCTTTGCGTGCCGACACATTGCTGTTCTATATAATTAGGCGCAAGTCGGGCACCTCGCCGGCTTGCTTTACGTACTGGGCAGGCAGACGATGATCATATCATACCCTGATGGTCCAGGCTGAGATGCCGCTCCTCTCTTCTGTCTGAAATCTTGTGGGCCCCGTGATTCGAGGCTTGTACGTTGCAGATGGGAAATGAAAAGCGGTATACGCTCTTTATGGGCAAACACTCCGAATAATGCAACAGCTTCATTTGTGCCACGAGGAGAGTGAGGGCAGGCAGGCAGGCGGCCAGCCAGCCAATTGAAGAGTTTGAGAGAGCGATTGATTGTTTGAAAAGGAACACAGTGTAGTGCTAAAGCTATCGAATGACACGCACGCCATCTCGTCCTTCAACATGCACATTACCACACCAATCACAACCTTGCCACCAATCATGGCGCCTATTGCGAGTTAGCACAAGTCCAACTGAAACGCCGCACAGCAACATGCAAGAGATAAAGGTAGTGTGCAAGTGGACAATTGCGATTGTCGTCAGTTCTCCAAGGTGAAAATGATTTTGTATTCTTCAAAGCGCGAAGCTCGGTAAGAACAATGTAATTTTTTGTTCATCAGAATGAGGGCGGTGGGTTGATGAAGCGGTTGAGCGAGCGAAGAGAAAGAAAAGATTCACTAACTGTTATCTTGCATTTGCGAAGTGGCATGGTGTTAGGGATTTCGTGATGTCAAGAAATCATGTCATGGCCTATTCATAAAGGTCAGCATCATCACAAGGGAAGTTTTTGTGATGACTGATGATGTGTATGCAGAGAGTAGTCAGAGAGCAAAAGGGTAATAATAACTCGTTCCGCATTATCGTGTGATTTGGAAACATTGTCAGGTATAAAGTATATTGTTTGGCATCATTCAAAAGTGGTGAGGAAAAGAAAAAAGAGTAGACTTACCCGTCGTACAGTACTGACAAGCACATAGCAAATTACCTATGTTGCGAAACCATTGCGTCAGCAAAAGCTTCAAGGTCAATGGTAGACAGTAAAATAGAGAAGATGCCATCAATCTCAGGCTCCTGGGAATGTATTAGCATGGAGCACAGTCGTGAGTGTGCAGTGATACACTTACATTAAATCAGAATTTTCAGTGTTTTTGCGTTCATTCCCAACCGCCCTCGTTACAAGGCAGAAGGTTCAAACAGTGTGAATAGTGTTCATCATTTGATGTTGTGCATATGCGAATACCGTTGTTTCAAGAGAGATAGCAGTCTCATACCTAGATTGCAGCAAGACAGGTCAGTATTGCTTGTACAGATGATGGCAAGATCCTGAGACGACAACAGTAAAAAGCGCATGAATCAGGTGACGAATTCTCAACAAGTACTTCGCACACATCGACGCCCAGCAAGGGTTGTAAAGCCTTGCTTTTTGATGGACGAAGACGGGAGAGTACGCAGTCTGTCCGCCCGTTCGTTCAATTCTTCTTCATGTGAGGTATAGGCGCTTGAAGTCTTGTACTAAGGATATGGGAGGAGTGGATGTGGTTTTGATGTACCTATTGAAAAATTCCTTGTTAGCACACAGTTCAACAAGAGTCTCTTAGTAATGTGAAGGAAGATGAGCATGTCAGACAAGGCTGAAACTTTGTTAAAGACGTTTCTACAATATGTATTCTGAATGAGGAATGCCTTTCCGTGTCGTTTCAATCATCATAATGCTCTGAAAAATTGTTGTGTTTCCTCAAGAAAGAATGTGAGAGATCATCTTACCTTTTACAAAATGAGACGACGTCGATCGAAGAGCAGCTTGATGTGTTCCTGTTTGAAATTGTCAACAGATGTTCATCTTTTGACGTATTACAGATGCAGGAGGCAATAGGGGACAATCAGGGTAATTCTAGATGCGTTGTGTATATCCTGCACGATGCTATTGGAGTTGGATTGTTTGTAGTCATCATCGAATGTGGTGGAGGATGAGAAAGAGTCGTACTTACTTCAATCGCGTCGTCGAGTTGGTGACGATGAGCAGGCAGGCATGTTCAGCTAGCTTGCTCACACCGGCGGCGCAGAGTTTAGCGAAGCACTGGACATTGCCATCGTATACAATACACGAACTCAATAATGAAAGACATGATAGTTGTAAGTGGAAAGTGTAGGTTGACAAAAAAAAGAGCAGAGTGTGCGGAGCTAAGACAATCCTTATGTGGTCATATGACTCGTGGTGGTGCCTGCTTGGCTCACCCCACAACAACGACCATTGGCTATCGCGGCTGCCTCATCTCCTTCCACCAGCGTATCTTCTCGCCTGCCTCCTCTGCTTCACCCGCCTGTGCTTCGTGACTACCCTCGAAAGTCTATCTCCCTCCTCCTCCCGCGCCTGCACGCAGAGAGATATTCAAAGTTACCCTATATCCAGCCCCAAAGCTCGCAGCTCACACCTGACGCATCGACCATCAACACATCTCCAGTCCAAGATGTCTCTCTTCTTTCGACCTGCGGTCGACATCGACATCGTCCTAGATGATACCGACGATCGACAAATGGTAGATATGAAGCTGGAGAAGAATCGCCGTGAAAAGGCCCCACTGTACATGGATGGCGAGAGTGTGAAGGGCGCCGTCACAGTTAGGCCCAAAGATGGCAAGAGGCTGGAGCATACTGGCATCAAAGTACAGTTCATCGGTGTCATTGGTGAGTTTAAGGAATACAACACACCAGAGTTCGGCTTGCGCTGCACTGTATGGCCTGACGCCCTCGTTATCCACAAGACCCCGTGCGCCAGTCTCAAACATTGGCCACTTGCACACTCTGCTGCAGAACACCGCGCTGACCCCATACTCCTTGCCCAGAAATGTTCTTTGACCGTGGCAACCACTACGAATTCCTCTCCCTCGGCCAAGAGCTCGCCGCTCCTGGTGAACTACAACATCCCCAAACATTCACTTTTAACTTCAAGAATGTCGAAAAGCAATACGAGTCTTACAATGGCATTAATGTCAAGCTGCGATACTTTGTCCGCGCCACAGTCTCCCGCCGCATTCAAGATGTTATTCGCGAAAAGGATATCTGGGTTTACAGCTACCGCATTCCTCCAGAGGTAAACAGCAGTATCAAGATGGACGTCGGTATTGAGGACTGCTTGCACATAGAGTTTGAGTATAGTAAGAGCAAATACCACTTGAAAGATGTGATTGTAGGGAGGATATATTTCTTGTTGGTCAGGTTGAAAATCAAGCATATGGAGTTGAGTATTATCAGGCGGGAGACGACAGGCGTTGCACCAAATCAGTACAACGAGAGTGAAACCTTGGTGAGGTTTGAGGTATGTGCATGCAATCCCAACAACGCGGCGGCATACAGTCTGACCAGCTCCAATCAGATCATGGACGGGTCCCCATCCCGTGGCGAGACGATTCCCATCCGTCTTTTCCTGGGCGGTTTCGACCTTACGCCAACTTTCCGCGAAGTGAACAAGAAATACTCTACACGCTATTACCTGAGCCTCGTGTTGATTGACGAAGGTAAGTTGATCGTGCAAGGATTGCAACCATTGATGATGGGGCACCACTAACACACCGCCAGACGCACGCCGATACTTCAAGCAATCTGAAATCTCCCTCTTCCGCCTAGCCCCTGAAGGCATGCCACTGGCGCAGGAGCAGAACAAGCAGATTGCAGTATCGTAGTTAGCTCGGTCATCTTTCGAGGACAGAGCGACAACGATTGCGCATGTAGCCAAGTTGTGCTAGTGCAGTACAACACGGCGCTCGCTGCTCGAATAGCCAGTGGTTATGCTCCTTAAACAGTCTGAACCGGGCTTTGCAATCGACGAGAAAAGACGGCTTCGCCAACAGTCGTAAGGGGTCTGGAAATTTACAGAGAAGGACTGTCCGTCCAGGGTCGAGTTGCTGAAACAGTCTTTTGTCCTCGTCAATCTAGCGACTCAACCCAACTCAAGCTGGCTCCCTCAGAAAAGTCCCTTCTAGCCAAAGCCCGTTCCCAAATGCCAGGCGTCCTTCATGCGCAACAACCTGAACCTACCACCACTCCCAAGCTACACTACAACACGATCACTCTCACAATGCAAGCCACAGCTAGCAGCGTCAGGACCGGAGCACTTCGATCCTTCTATAATGATTCTACGCCAGCCTTCATACATCGATACACACACACGACAGCCATCTGTACTGCCCCGTCAAACTTGTGCGTGGGAAGAAGTGCCTACTGTGTATTTACGAGAACATCAACTATTCTAGAAGATAATAGTAAAGAGAATGTGCAACCGGAACGTGGTCGATTGTAAGATCACTACAGCTGAGCATCACGATGTGTAACTTAGTTGGTGGTTTGAGAAAATCGATGCCTTGAAAGAAATACAATGGACCTATCCATGTACCGCGAGAAGCGAGCTCACCTCGCCCAGTCGATGGCACCTATGCCTCACACCACCAAGCACACCTCAGCCTCATTCTCATTCTACCGTTCCAGGATCAACCTCATACTGCACAGGAAAGTGAACCAATCGTAGATAATTGCTTGTCGTGACAGTCGTTAAGAGTATACTGTAATACTTCCATGCTTCCCTACTCCCCGCCAGGCCGTTGGACACTCCACGCTCTGCCCTTCTACCAACCGACAAAACCCAGTAATCAGGAAAAGTGCCTCCCCACATCGTCACCTTCACCATATCACATAACCCCAAACCCAACACCTCACTCAACGATATCCACCACCGGGCGGCGCGCCACCAGCATACGGTCCATATCCGCCACCCTGCCCTCCTCCTCCTCCTCCTCCCTGTCCATACCCACCACCACCTCCCCCTCCTCCCCCACCCTCCCGATCTCAATCCGTCC
>Ga0115848_100233_pt1 | contig 19315 bp, 14 predicted proteins | sample InSIn3gowninarea_FD_83862 | JGI IMG/M metagenome (GOLD analysis project Ga0115848, IMG submission 83862) | reverse complement strand
AAAACTTCTAGCTGATGGCAAATTTTTGATGAACAATCACAGATTTTGTCCATTTCATCCTTCCACTGTTTCCACATATCTCTTTGTGTACCCAGATGTGTGCGCCTGTTTGCCTTAATCTGTATGTGCTGATAACTTGTAATTATTCTGGCAACCACTATATAGATGCTCTGCAACGGTTGTCCCTGGTGATCCAATTTCTCCAGGGTAAGACATCTTTTGTTTCACCGGTTGTTACGGGTGATCCTACAGTTTTTTCTGATTTGCGTTTTACGCTTGAATTGTATACGCTCACGTTCGAGCAAATTAATCATCTATGGGGTTCGCTGGGCGGCAGACAAGTACCGTTTGCAATGTACAAACTCAGACTTGTGACAATTACAGATCGCAAGCGCTTGCGGCAAATGCCACTCGTTGAAGAGATACAAACGACGCTTTCAAAATTATCAACTACTCCCTGATGGCATCTGTAAACTATAAAAGATTGTTTGAAGTGCAGTTGCTGCATGAATACTATCTTACCGACAGTGAGGAAACTACTGTCTTCCACGACATGAGCAAGAAGGAAGTTTTTCTTCAAAAGATGCTTAGTCAAAATGTGCCTTCGGTGAGTGATGGGATAAGTTATGAAATTCCCGATGCGATTAAAGAAGCATTCAAGGCCTATTGCCTGAGGCTTGTGCCGGGCTATGCAGGTTTTGCGGTCATGGCCGAAGTGAGTGAAAAAATCTTGCCAGATGGAACAAAAGTATATGTCCCAAAGTCTGCTCTGCCGGTCGAAAGCAGTATCCTAATACAGGTGATTTTGAAGAAGTCACTGTTACGCGCAATAACAAACACCCGAATAAACAAAAACATACCTGCGATCTTTTATTTTACTAACCAGGATATCGATTCTCGCAAAACGTTTCCGGTATTATCAGCACCTATACCGGCATTTGACCTAAACCATGAGTATGAACAGGGTGAATTGTATGCTGCCACAGACGGCAAAATCCGCCAGTATTATCTGAACGGCGCCAATGCCGATTCGATGCCAATTACCGGTGATGGATATGCGAATACGGCGGATGAGTTGGTCGTACCTGTGCAGTTCTTATATCGTTTTAATGGAACAGACAATGTAGTGAATGCAACATTTAAGCTTAATGACTCTTCTGGTAAACTCGTGAGAATCTGGTCATTCAAGTATGTCCAGCCTGTTAAAACACAGATGATAGACGTGAGGAGCGGCCAGAGGCTTGCACTAGATCCTCCCGAAGAAAAGATTCTTACCCTGCCTTTGTCGAACAAGATTCCCCTGAACATTTATAAGCTGAATGTGACGATAAACGATACAAAAGAAGACACCCACCGACTTATTTTCTTCGACGAGGATAAATCGCTTCAGGACTGTTGGGCAATAGTCGATATTAAAGCCTATGCGGATAATCCTGCATTCAATTTGTATGAAGACGACGGCTTTTTGAAATACCGGAGAATGGCAGATGGAACAATGGTTCGCCCCCCCCGTTTTTGAACTGCGGGTAAAAAGTACGGTTAGTTTCTGGCGGTATATCAATGATCGACAGGCGAAACTAAAGCTGGACAATAATTCGCCTTTTTTGCAGCGCTCAGGCACCAAAAACCTGGTAAGTAAGTTGCCAAGAGCTGCATCGGCGTTGCCCAAGATGTTTACCGTAAAAGATAACGGCGGTGCGATTTTACAAAAAAGGTTTTTGCCCAATCCTGAGTCTGACGAACGGCTGATGATCGATCGGGGCAAGATATATTCAGATATTCTGGTTCCTGTTTCAGATCTTTTTCCAATAGACAATACAAGCTAACACACAAACTATGAAGGGAACCTATTTATAAATCTAGAAAATTATTTTTATGCCAGAATACAAAACGCCGGGCGTCTATATACAAGAAATACCGCATTTGCCACCTTCTATCGCATCTGTTGAAACAGCTATCCCTGCATTCATCGGGTATACGGAAAAAGCAGAGTGGAAGGTGCCAGATGACTTACTTAATAAGCCATGGCGAATTCAATCGATGCTCGAGTACGAACAATATTTCGGCCTTCCTGATTCAGAAACAACGAGCATTTCGGTCACTTTTTCGGGTCCAGCTAACGACCCCGTGATCAATGCGGCTGTTGACGAGAAAACGAGGTCGAAGTATTTCATGCATTATTCTATGCAAATGTTTTTCGCCAATGGTGGGGGGCCTTGCTGGATCACGTCTGTTGGAAATTACAAAACTCCTGATAAAGGAGTAGAAATTAGCTTACTTACGATAGGCCTGGCTGAGGTAGCAAAGATAAACGAAGTAACGCTTTTACTTTTTCCGGATTCAATGAACATAGCTACAGCTGCCGATTATTACACTTTGCACACGCTGGCCATAAACCAATGTTTTGAACTTCAGGACAGGTTTGTGATTATGGATGTTTTTAGAACTCCCGAAAACGAAAAGGTCTGGAGAAAGGATATTATTAATGATGAACCAGGAAAAGGTTTGCGCAATATTCTTTCCGGTGATACACCCCATTTGAAATATGCAGCAGCGTATTTCCCCAGAACTTATGTAGGGGTCGATTATTATTATAAGATGATCGTGGCTGGCAAAGCAGTTGATAATGACGCCGCCGTCAGACTAATAAACGGACCCGGCGGCAACGATAACTTGGCAAAGCTGGAAAAGGGGAACAATGCCCTTTATTACAGGGCGAAAGCTGCGATTAATGATCTTGAAATGTTATTGCCCGTAGCTCCAGCTATTGCGGGTGTTTATGCAGCAGTTGACGAGGCGAGGGGAGTTTGGAAAGCCCCGGCGAATGTGAATGTAGTAAATGCTATCCGACCTGAGGTCTTGATTTCAAATGAGGATCAAAAAGATCTTAATGTAGATCCGCAGGACGGAAAGTCCGTAAATGTGATTCGTTCATTTCAGGGTAGGGGGCCGGCTATTGTTTGGGGCGGAAGAACGCTTGCAGGGAACGACAATGAGTGGCGTTACATTTCTGTAAGAAGATTTTTTATAATGGTTGAAGAGTCTGTCAAGAATGCAACTCAGCAATTTGTTTTTGAGCCGAACGATGAAAATACCTGGGTTCGGATAAAATCGATGATACAAAATTATCTCACTAAGCAATGGAGAGATGGTGCATTGATGGGAGCTTCGGTTAAGGAAGCGTTTTATGTGCACATAGGCCTGAATCAAACTATGTCAGAACTAGACATTCTGGAGGGAAGATTGATAATTCAAATAGGCATGGCAGTCGTGCGACCCGCAGAATTCATTATACTCCAGTTTATGCACAAGATGCTTTCAGAATCCTGATTTATTTACCATCAAATAAAATGATATGGCAACCTCAAACAGTAAAGGCGAATATCGTAATAAACCTGAAATCCCAGACTGTTCTGACAAGGACAACGAAACGCAGCACCGGATAAACGTCATCAAAAAAACGTACTGCCTGGCACTTGAAACAGCCGAAAACGAGATTGACAATGCAAAGATTGGTTTTGAAGCAAGCGAAAAAATATACAGGAGCAAGGAGCGAAGGTATCTGTCTACCAGTGATAATTGCCAGCGCTATCTTAATACCGAGATAAGCCTTGGAGCACAACTGGTACAAGCGAATGCAAAGTTAAAAACAAACACAGCCGATTATAAGAAATGGGACGGTACCCTTGCCGATCAACTGGCCGCCATTTTTAAATCGGTAAAAGATCTAAAAACAAAGATGGTAGACCTACGCGAGGCTGCCGGAAAGCTTGAAAATTCTAAAAGTGATAGTTGCTGTACCTCGCAATGGAATATAATAATTGGGAGAAACGAATCAAAGGAAGGCCAGGTAGCGGATAATGATCATTGCAAAGACATAGAAAAGATCGTTGACATGGTTTTCGACATGCCGAAGGCGCTGTCTTCCGATATTGACTCGATCTTCAAAGCCTCATCTGATATCATTGGCATTCAAAAGTTCTGTAATACAGGCAGCCTGGTAGCATTGCAGGAAAAATTATCCGGCCATGCAACCGAATTCGATTCGCTCTTGCAGGATACGATCAAAGTGCGTAAGACTGATCTGGACTCAAGACAGCAGGAGTTGAAAGACGCATTGTCCAAAAGAACGGGCATTGTGATGGATCTCTATACCCTGCGTTGCAATTATGGGGGGATACATAGCACGCTTAAGAAAATCTGTTGCGCTGTATGTGGTTGTGTGACTAGCGGAAATGACTGTCAGCCCAGACTTGAAGACTGTGCCGAAGATATCTGCCGTATCTGCGGTGAAGTTAAATATGCTTTTGTAAAAGAAGAAGCTCCGGCTGCTGCCCCAGTGGCCTAAACCTGATTTTTTCATTCGAAAAAAAATATTTTATGCTGTTATTAGAATACGATATGAAAGAACACCTGGCCTGCGAACCCAAGGTGAAGGAATGTTGCGAGAAGGAAAGAAAACCGCCTGAAAACAACAAGGGTAGCGGCGACTGCTGTTATGACGAATGGTTTAAAGATTTCAAGGACTACGATACCCGGTATAACAATGCGGACCGTTTGGTTACCTGGCTTACTGAGCGGCGCACACATCTGGGTACACAAAGAGATATGTGGAAACAGTGGAAGGATGAAATGGACAAAATCTGTGATTGTTCATCAAAAATTTGCCATCAGCTAGAAGTTTTGTTACACCATACTTCAAGGGTTAGCCGAAACCAATGGCTTACCAAACGAGCTATAAATTTATTGTACTGTATGGTCAGGGATTTTTGTATGCAGATCGATTTGTTAAAGAAGAAATATGACCACCTGGTGAATTGTATTAAGTGCCTGAACAATCCCGCATTAGCACCAGGTCAGGGCGTAATGTTGTTTATTGAAGATTATGGCAAAAAACTCGATGCGGTGATACTGACAAAGGACCCAATCATAGAAGCCGTTATCGTCGCTCTCAGCATCAGCAACAAAATAAATAAAAGCATCGGGCACCAGGGCAATCGTTTTGGGCTGAACCTGGTATTGCAGGAATGGAAAAAGGTGTTCAACTGTGATAAAAAGCAGGAGGAAGAACCGGAAGAACGAGAAAGAAATGAATATGGTCGGGATGGAGGACAAAGGGACGGTAGCGAAGGGGAATTCGAACATACAAAGCTCGAGCCGCATTTCAACTTTCCCGTCTGCGATAGCCGTTATTACAGATGGGTGGAAAAGAAATACGAAGAGGATAACCTCGGTTATGGCAAGCTATCTAAACGGTTAAATGACGAAACGAAAACACGAGATAATCTCAAAGCATTGCGCGACGGTCTTACATCGGTAATCAATGATCCTAACATTGATCCGTCTAAACGATGTGCTACAAAATAATTCAATCACAATAAAATTGATTATATGGCAGACGATCCAAAAAAAAATTACCCCGTTCCGAAATTTCATTTCCAGCTGGAGTGGGGCGGAACGAGGGTAGGTTTTACAGAAGTTACGGGGCTCGACTTTGAAACACAGGTAATTGAATACCGCGAAGGTAGCAACCCGGCTTATCATAAATCAAAGCAGCCTGCTGATGTCATTGCCTTCACCAATTACAAAACCCGCTTGAACAGCCTGAGTGTAGACGTTAATGGTTTCGCAAACCGCTCTGCTGTTTTGTGCAACACTGGCTTTAATCCAATAATGATCCGGTGGCATGATGCTATTACCTAATGATATGTTTCCCGGCAATGCAAGTTGAACAATACCTGAGCCCGTAAGATTTTTGGTATCATCATCCAGCACTTCAAAACCATGGCGAAGGCTTAGCCAGGAATTGTTGGTAAGATATTGCCATAAAACTTGCTGCGGATCCGATTCTGTATCCGAAGTTGCCTCTGCCAGCTGAAATAGCAGATTTACATTAGTGTTAGGCACGACGTCGGACAAACCGATATATAAGCTGCCTTCATCGCAGAAAGTTGGGAACAAAGCAGGTGACATAGTTAGCTCTTCCTTGCGGTAAGTATTTTTATAGGGATACAGGTGAATAAGGCTGATGTCTTTTTTATCTGCAGAGGCAGTATAATCAAGTGCCATGTTGCTGATGATCGGTGTCCATGGTTCATTGGGGATAAAAACGGAAACCTCCTTGATGTTAATTGTATTATTATTACTATCAACCAATTTAAATAATTCTTTCAACGCCATTAACTGGGCATCAGTCTGTAAAGCATCCTCTTTGGTATCTTTGGCAAGCTCTTCGTTTTGTATAACCTGCGGCGTTAGCATATCACGTTCATCATCATCAATACTGCCGGTTTTATTTTTTTTGCCTTTTTTCTTCTTATCGTCATCCGGGTCTTCAGGAGATTTATCCATGGGTTCAATCGCAGCATTATAATCATCTAAAAGTTGCTTTGCAACTTGATATAAGGCTTCTGCATCAGTTTTTGTATCGCCCACCAGTTTCTGAAATAAGGCCAAAGCCGGGCCTAGATTTTTATAGACGATTACAGAGTCGCCGCTTCCGTATATAGCGTTCTCCAGGATAACTTCCGGGAATTTGCCCAACGCCATCATTTGTCTTGCCAATACAAAAGCATAATCCTTGTGGAGAAAGTCCTGATTCTCCAGTGTAAATTTTATAAATCCTTTCTTGGAAGAAACTTCATACTTCTTCAAACCGATCAGCGGCTCTTTATAGTTAACTGTTACACCAAAATCTGCTGGTTCGATGAAAAAGGAATATCCAAAAGAGTCATTATTCCGGCAAGTGTTCTCACAATTGCCTTCCTTAAAAAGCAGACGGTTGTTGTGGGTGGTTTGAGGATTTAAAAATGCTTTTGTCGAGTCTTCTTTTTCCTTTTTCCACTCACCATTATCCAATAATGCCAGACTTACTTCGAAGCCACATTCATTTAAACCAACCACTTCCCGAACAGTCGGGCCCGGTCCATTGACATTACAGGGTGGAACATTAAACCGTTTCAAATATGCTTTATAATATTCCTTGAAGTCTTTCGGTTTGTCTTTCCAGTTTAGATTTACACAAAGCTGGTCCCATTTTTTTGAAAAGATCTCTGAACTACCTATGTAAAAATTAGGTCCAACCAGGTTTCGTTCTTTTGGTGGTGTTTCAATTGCTTCCGCATCTTTATTCTTCTCGATTTTTGTTATTTCAGGTTTACCACCTTGATCATTTAAATTACTATTCACCGCATCAAAATCGATTATAGTTGGTCTTGTCCCAAAGGGATAAACCGGGCTGTTTACATCCTGGACGCTTTCATCGTTCTGCACAATAAAATTTTTGAGACCGCAAACTTTCACTTTAATGTCTGTTTCATCGACAATCACGTTTCTGAAAAAATGGTATAGCGAAATATATTTATCATCCATAGTAGCCAGTCTTTCCAGGCTACAAACATTGTCGGTAGGACTCAAGAATTGATTATCCATTACGAGCTTAATACTGGCATCCAGTTCCACTTTTGCAAGTGGCTGCGTACTGCCAAGATCTTCTTTCAACGCATCCTTATTATAAAAAGTGACAGGGGGTTTATCCGCACCAAGGACCGTCTCAATCTTAAGTGTAAAAGATAATGCTGCCCCCTCAATGTTAACAGAGATGGGATCCTGAATAACTGGATCGGCAGAGTCTGAACTCGGATCTGCTGTGGGGTCTATCCAGTTTTTTTCACCGCTGAATAGCACTTTTAGTGGCCGTACCGGCTTAAATATAACTTTCAACAAACTTGCCTCTTCGATACTAAATGAATTTGCTTCTAAAAACTTATCCCAATCAGCTTTCCTGGTTACCGCATCGTCTTTGTCCCGCAAATTCTCTATATGATCGCAGAATACGTTTTTTAATATCTTATTTTTCAGATATTCATAATAGATTTTGTCGGCCTTCTCTACAGAAAGGCCTTGCTTCATTGCGGTTTCAATCTGTTGGCTGCTGATGTAAATAAATACATCAGCCAGATCCCGTTGAACCGCAGAAAACAATAACGCAGGGTCAATGAATGAAGGATAGACAGCGCTGGCCGTCCGCCCGCTCACCGGTTTGCAGCAAGGATCCGTTTTAGCAATTATTGACTGGCTGATCCCGGTACAGCTTCCATTAAGATGACAGGTAAGGGTTATGGTTACAGTTCTTTCACCTTCATTGAGTAATAACACAGGCGAAGCAAGCACAAAACCAATTCTTGCAGCGGGATAGCGCTGTGGTGATTTTGAACCCGTAGCAATATATTTACTGTATTTGGCTCCGAGTGTCGGGTAGTTTTTCGGTTCAGCGGCAAAATCTTTGTCCTTGCCATCTGCAGTATTCGCTTTAATGGCCATATATGCCCCCTCAACATATACATCATCATGTATATGCTGGTTATTCATAAACAGGGTTCGCAGGTCAGCAACCTGCGTTTTATTTACCACTATGTCACTGTCAATGCCAAAATTCATTTCAACATTGTTCTTATCCTTTCCAGCTTTTACCAGTAATCCCTTTTTTAGTGCATATTGCTTCAATTGTTTCTGCAATTCGAATATGACATGCACCTGGTCGGGTTTCGCTTCTGCCGGTGTTAATTGCAATACATCTTTATAGAAAAAATCAAGATGTTTTTTTGTATATCCATTCAAGTCGTTCTGAAGTTTGGTAAACATCGACAGGAATGTAAGTAACAAAGCGAGGTGTGGACTTTGCTTTTGCTTTAACTCATCCGGCAATAAAACCAGGCTTTGATGCATGCCTTCAACAGCGGCCCCGGAAATAATATCAAGAGACTGTAATACAGCGGAGAATGAATCCTGAATTGTCGCCTGCAACGCAAGCAACTGGTGACGCAGGCCAGTGTCTATCTCATTAATGCTTACTTCGCCCTGGCTAACATCCGTCGATTTAATATTCCATACCTGTTCTGTAAAAATATCAGTGAAGTCGATGCATTTGATGCCTGCCAGGTTGTGCGCCGTATATACTGCTTTAATAAAAGAGGCGACAGGCGACTGTAATTTGTTTTTGATCTGTTGCTCCAGTAGTGTAGCAACCGGGAGGTTGCTGTTTTTTAATATTCGGTATAATTTATTTATCTTATTTACTGTACTGTAATAGTAAAAATAGATCAACAATTGCAGAGACTGGGCAGAAGGTTTTTTTGTAACAAAGTAATGATATAGTTTCAATTTGTCGTTTACTGCAGCAGCATTGTTGTTTGCTGCAGCGGCGAGCACAAACGGTATACTGCGGTCACTAAAGAAGTCGCTCCAGCTGTCTTCTTTCAATATATAGGCTGCCGTGGATGCGTCTTTTTCGACAAACGAGTATTTCACATTCCGGGATAGCTGTTTGAAGTAGTTCAGCAGATCGGCGAGTGAACGTCCGTCTATTTTTGTGGATCCATTCAAAAGATTATCCAGCACCCGTTGAGACTGACTGCAGCCGGGATCGTTTTGAAATGGATGTACAAGATTCTCGTAATTGATCATAAATTATTTCCTGCTTAGCTTCAACAATAAGTTATTGAGTATTGCTCCCTATACAGGCGATAAAGCCTCATTTCCATAGTAGTCATATACATAGTTGAATCTGGAATTCGTTTCCGGAACAACATATACAATGCTGATAGTAAATCGCCCCTGGTGTAACTCAGGTGAGTCATCGGGTGTTATATTGATTTTTTCAATGCGTATGCGTGATTCGTAAAACATGATGGCATTTTGCACGCGGTCCTTTATATAACCAATGAGAGTGCTATTCAATGATTCAAATAAATAGTCTGCCAGGTTACAGCCATATTGAGGTTCCATTACTCTTTCACCCAGGCTGGTAGATAACAATATGTTCAGGCTTTCTTCAATATCTTTTGTATTGGATACAAGTTTCACTTCCCTGGTTACGTTGTCAAACTCGGGTGGAAAGGCCCATCCGGTACCTAAAAAGTCAATATTTTTTTCCATGGTACATTACTTTTAACCTCCAATTTGTACGGTTGGTAACCCTTTTACAATTACACCACCATGGGCGGTTAAATCACCCATGCGTGCTGCAGGTTTTCCACCAATCAAAACAGTAACAGATCCTTTTACTATCAAATCCGGCGGACCTGTACAAACCAACATATCGCCAACAACGGCTGCCGGTAGTCCGCCAATTAACACGGTTGGCACACCCGGACCCACGATAGGACCACCGACATGTGGCACCAGGACCGTGATCATCGGGCAAACATGGAGGTCCGTTAGTCTCGCAGCAGGGGGCATCAGCAGATAGATTAATAGGTTGATTTATAAATTTTGATCTTGTCAGTTGATTTTCACAATTGATCCCGACACCTCTGTAATACCTTGTGATGCCAGTTTAGCTATCGCCCCCTGCACACTTACATCGGCATCTGCTTTTAAAGACATTGACGCAGCTTTAATCGACAGAGTGGCTGCAGCTGAAATGGTTAGATTTACGCCAGCTTTCAGTTCAATATTTTTAGGACTGTCTAGTGTGATACCCGCAGGCTCCATGGTAATTTTATTGTTATTCTGATCTTTAATCTCAATTTTGGTACTTGCTTCATCGATTGTGATGCTGTTACCTGCCGGAGTGTCAATTACAATTGTTTTTGTATTATCATCAAAACTGAAATGCATTTTACTTCGGGTAGTAAATCCTTTTTTATCATTTGCATCCTGAGCCACGATGGGTGCTTTTTTAGCACTGCTGTGTAACATACCCAGCATGACCGCATGCCGCGGATCATCATTGATAAAGCCAATGACAACTTCGTCATTTATTTCCGGCAGAAAGAAAGATCCCCGATCCGCCCCTGCATCAAGTGTTGCGACCCTGGTCCATATGCCCTGAGCATCGTTATCTATCGTAGGAATCTTAACCAGGATGCGATCTTCTCCATCCGGGTCGGATTGAAGTTGGACTACTTTGCCGATCTGCAAACCTCCAATACCACCAGCTAGTCCTGCATTCGGCGCATCCGCAATGTCTTTATAAGTCTTAACATGGTATTCAGGATGCATTCCAAATTGTATCTGCGTTTCCCAAATGCCCTGCCCAATATCATGTCTTACTCCCGTTACGCAGGCATTGCCATTGAACCGATCACTGATGCCATCGATCTTTACCATATCACCGGGATGTATACCAGAGAAACCTTCAACCTTTGCCCGGCCTCTTATTTTAGCTAGTCTGCTCCGCATCATCGCGCCATCAGCCCATGTCTGTAGTTCCTCTTCAAGTATATGGCCACTATGGTGCATTTCATAATCTGTTTTTACCGCCTTCGCCAACTGACTACCTGGAATATTTCCCGGTTCAGACAAACCTGAGGAAGAACTGCTGGCAGTAAACAATTGCTGGTTGGCATAATCCCATGAAGTTGACTTAACGCTTTGCCATTGATTCCTGGCGTCCATTTCACCTTCAAATTCGAGTATTGAGGAACCGAAGGTGACAGTCAATACAGCGTTTGCAGTTGTGTTCGGCTTTGAGATTTTCAGTTTGCCATCACTGACATTTACAAGCATACCATTGGCTTCTGCTCTCAACAGCATGAAATCCCAGTCCGAAATATGATGTTGAACAATTTCTTTGTGCTTTAACCCCGTCACAGCGGCTTCGACGGTGAGCCCGTATTTAGAAGTCAACTGCCCGAAAAGGTCAGCATCTGTCAACTGCTCGTAATACTTGCTATGCCTGCCAATCGTCATACGCACAGCTTCATCCCTGCATTCTACCTGGAGTTCGCTATTGCCGTTTGCTTTTACTTTTATGGCGTGCAGAGTAATTATCCCTTTAAATACCTGGTCGTTTTTTGCATCCCTGCCTACTTGTATAATTATGCTTTTGCCCGGCTCGAAAGCGGTGTTATTACTGAGCGCAAATTTTTTTTCTGCCGCTTCTCCATCGCGGAATACGAGTTTTGCTATCGGCACCCGATTGCTTTCCTTTGTAACAGATAGTGACAATAACTGGAAAGATGGATCCAGGGACTTGCCGTCAATCAATACACCATAGCTGGCAACATCATGTAATGAAGTATTTGGAATAAGCGTATCAGCCATTGTTTTCTTTTTTATCAAATGGTGGAAAAGAAATGTTAGTTCCCGGCTGAATATTTCTCACAGAGCTTAAATTGTTTGCCCTTGCCACCTGCAGAAAATATTTTGAATCATTGTATATTCGATATGTGAGCAGATCAAGGCGGTCGGCTGCGGCGACTTTGTGATAATGTGTTAAATCAGGTGAGCTGATATGTTTTAATGCAAACTCTGCTTCCGGCGAGTTGTAACCCACAAACGTCGCGCTGATCTTTACCCTTAAAGGAAATCCTTTCGGATCAAACAGTGTATGGTTGATGTCTGCACTGGAAAGAACGCACGAAAATTTTATTTCAGAACCCCAGAAAATGATTAAAAATCGCGGACGGTGGATCTTACCATCATAGTCATTGACACAATGTAAGAATGCAGCCAACGATTCGCTTACCGTTGCATTTTTTTTATTAAAATATCCTTCAATCGTGCCTGTACCATCCAATATGAAATCAAGTTTAAGCTCCTCTGTACCCACTCCCTTAAACTTTGGATCCTTTCCGGGGCTGCCCGTCGCACTCCTCGTCTCCAATTCAACCTTCACGTTTTTTGTAAAGGACTCGGGGTTCACCGGAGCTGTAAACATTGCATCCTTTACTTCATTTTTGAAGTCTTTATCAGTGAAGCAATGAATGACCAATTTATGAAGGCTACCGCTCATACTTCTCCTTTAAAATGCTTATAATCTTTTCGACACAGCTATTAATTATTTCCTCAGAAGGAGATATATTATTATTTCCCTGAGATGGAGCGGCTGTAGCCGTTCCCGATTCACCGCTTTGGTTAACGGTTGCCTTTATTACCAGTTCGCGAATCTCTATTGGCATGATCGAAGCGGTTTAAATTTTACTATCGCTGTCCTGCAACTGTGGCTGACTCTGGTTTCCTCGTCTCACCGGCGCTGTCCGTTACTAGCCGATTGAAATTTAGTTCCAATGTTTCTACCAATACTTTTCCGTCTTCCGCATTTAACTCGCCTATTTTCCAGCTTCGCGGCCATACATTGCTTATGGTCCAGTACATGAGAGACGTGCTGTGGTTCTCATTTAGCAACTTGATGGTTACTGTTTCAAGTGGTTTAATGATCTCATGTTCAAACGCATCCTGCAGCCATCTTGTTAGAGCCGAATCCGCCGGTTTAAGCAAGCCTCTTTTCAATATAAGTGGTCCATATTTTCTACGTACTGGTATAACATGTTCAAATCGGTTCTCACCTCCTTCCCGCACTGATTCCGTATCAATCGTTGAATCAAGACCCGATACCGATTGAAAACGAACATCGATGTCTTTGCTTCCAACGCTGAATTCTACACTGAAATGGAAATTGACTGCCTGGTAAATATTTGTTGTCGGATCCATGCTCGTATATCTATTTGACGTGTTATGGTTTCGCTTCAACAATAATCAATCCTTCGTGCACCAGCGTCATGGTTTCTATAGCTACTTCGTTACCATCTGCCTTAAGATCGGTAGATTGTATTTTAGAAGGCCATGCTTTGGAAAGTGACCAGGTAATGATTGGCTTATGCTCTTCATCGAGCAACTTGATATTTACATCTCTCCTGAATTTTTCTTTGCCCTCCTGGAACATGAAAGTTTTCTTCCAGAGTTCGAAGTATTCAAAATCACCCAGGAAGGTGCCTCGTTTCAACACAACGTCGGTGTATTTAGTGAGGCCAGGCTGCTTTGATTTATGATAAGCCGGGTTGCTACCTTCGCGGTATTCAATTACCTGTGTTTCAAAGTCGAGCCCCGTAACTTCTGTAAAACCTACCCTCGTTCCGCCCCACTCCAGCTGGAAATGAAATTTCGGAACGGGGTAATTTTTTTTTGGATCGTCTGCCATATAATCAATTTTATTGTGATTGAATTATTTTGTAGCACATCGTTTAGACGGATCAATGTTAGGATCATTGATTACCGATGTAAGACCGTCGCGCAATGCTTTGAGATTATCTCGTGTTTTCGTTTCGTCATTTAACCGTTTAGATAGCTTGCCATAACCGAGGTTATCCTCTTCGTATTTCTTTTCCACCCATCTGTAATAACGGCTATCGCAGACGGGAAAGTTGAAATGCGGCTCGAGCTTTGTATGTTCGAATTCCCCTTCGCTACCGTCCCTTTGTCCTCCATCCCGACCATATTCATTTCTTTCTCGTTCTTCCGGTTCTTCCTCCTGCTTTTTATCACAGTTGAACACCTTTTTCCATTCCTGCAATACCAGGTTCAGCCCAAAACGATTGCCCTGGTGCCCGATGCTTTTATTTATTTTGTTGCTGATGCTGAGAGCGACGATAACGGCTTCTATGATTGGGTCCTTTGTCAGTATCACCGCATCGAGTTTTTTGCCATAATCTTCAATAAACAACATTACGCCCTGACCTGGTGCTAATGCGGGATTGTTCAGGCACTTAATACAATTCACCAGGTGGTCATATTTCTTCTTTAACAAATCGATCTGCATACAAAAATCCCTGACCATACAGTACAATAAATTTATAGCTCGTTTGGTAAGCCATTGGTTTCGGCTAACCCTTGAAGTATGGTGTAACAAAACTTCTAGCTGATGGCAAATTTTTGATGAACAATCACAGATTTTGTCCATTTCATCCTTCCACTGTTTCCACATATCTCTTTGTGTACCCAGATGTGTGCGCCGCTCAGTAAGCCAGGTAACCAAACGGTCCGCATTGTTATACCGGGTATCGTAGTCCTTGAAATCTTTAAACCATTCGTCATAACAGCAGTCGCCGCTACCCTTGTTGTTTTCAGGCGGTTTTCTTTCCTTCTCGCAACATTCCTTCACCTTGGGTTCGCAGGCCAGGTGTTCTTTCATATCGTATTCTAATAACAGCATAAAATATTTTTTTTCGAATGAAAAAATCAGGTTTAGGCCACTGGGGCAGCAGCCGGAGCTTCTTCTTTTACAAAAGCATATTTAACTTCACCGCAGATACGGCAGATATCTTCGGCACAGTCTTCAAGTCTGGGCTGACAGTCATTTCCGCTAGTCACACAACCACATACAGCGCAACAGATTTTCTTAAGCGTGCTATGTATCCCCCCATAATTGCAACGCAGGGTATAGAGATCCATCACAATGCCCGTTCTTTTGGACAATGCGTCTTTCAACTCCTGCTGTCTTGAGTCCAGATCAGTCTTACGCACTTTGATCGTATCCTGCAAGAGCGAATCGAATTCGGTTGCATGGCCGGATAATTTTTCCTGCAATGCTACCAGGCTGCCTGTATTACAGAACTTTTGAATGCCAATGATATCAGATGAGGCTTTGAAGATCGAGTCAATATCGGAAGACAGCGCCTTCGGCATGTCGAAAACCATGTCAACGATCTTTTCTATGTCTTTGCAATGATCATTATCCGCTACCTGGCCTTCCTTTGATTCGTTTCTCCCAATTATTATATTCCATTGCGAGGTACAGCAACTATCACTTTTAGAATTTTCAAGCTTTCCGGCAGCCTCGCGTAGGTCTACCATCTTTGTTTTTAGATCTTTTACCGATTTAAAAATGGCGGCCAGTTGATCGGCAAGGGTACCGTCCCATTTCTTATAATCGGCTGTGTTTGTTTTTAACTTTGCATTCGCTTGTACCAGTTGTGCTCCAAGGCTTATCTCGGTATTAAGATAGCGCTGGCAATTATCACTGGTAGACAGATACCTTCGCTCCTTGCTCCTGTATATTTTTTCGCTTGCTTCAAAACCAATCTTTGCATTGTCAATCTCGTTTTCGGCTGTTTCAAGTGCCAGGCAGTACGTTTTTTTGATGACGTTTATCCGGTGCTGCGTTTCGTTGTCCTTGTCAGAACAGTCTGGGATTTCAGGTTTATTACGATATTCGCCTTTACTGTTTGAGGTTGCCATATCATTTTATTTGATGGTAAATAAATCAGGATTCTGAAAGCATCTTGTGCATAAACTGGAGTATAATGAATTCTGCGGGTCGCACGACTGCCATGCCTATTTGAATTATCAATCTTCCCTCCAGAATGTCTAGTTCTGACATAGTTTGATTCAGGCCTATGTGCACATAAAACGCTTCCTTAACCGAAGCTCCCATCAATGCACCATCTCTCCATTGCTTAGTGAGATAATTTTGTATCATCGATTTTATCCGAACCCAGGTATTTTCATCGTTCGGCTCAAAAACAAATTGCTGAGTTGCATTCTTGACAGACTCTTCAACCATTATAAAAAATCTTCTTACAGAAATGTAACGCCACTCATTGTCGTTCCCTGCAAGCGTTCTTCCGCCCCAAACAATAGCCGGCCCCCTACCCTGAAATGAACGAATCACATTTACGGACTTTCCGTCCTGCGGATCTACATTAAGATCTTTTTGATCCTCATTTGAAATCAAGACCTCAGGTCGGATAGCATTTACTACATTCACATTCGCCGGGGCTTTCCAAACTCCCCTCGCCTCGTCAACTGCTGCATAAACACCCGCAATAGCTGGAGCTACGGGCAATAACATTTCAAGATCATTAATCGCAGCTTTCGCCCTGTAATAAAGGGCATTGTTCCCCTTTTCCAGCTTTGCCAAGTTATCGTTGCCGCCGGGTCCGTTTATTAGTCTGACGGCGGCGTCATTATCAACTGCTTTGCCAGCCACGATCATCTTATAATAATAATCGACCCCTACATAAGTTCTGGGGAAATACGCTGCTGCATATTTCAAATGGGGTGTATCACCGGAAAGAATATTGCGCAAACCTTTTCCTGGTTCATCATTAATAATATCCTTTCTCCAGACCTTTTCGTTTTCGGGAGTTCTAAAAACATCCATAATCACAAACCTGTCCTGAAGTTCAAAACATTGGTTTATGGCCAGCGTGTGCAAAGTGTAATAATCGGCAGCTGTAGCTATGTTCATTGAATCCGGAAAAAGTAAAAGCGTTACTTCGTTTATCTTTGCTACCTCAGCCAGGCCTATCGTAAGTAAGCTAATTTCTACTCCTTTATCAGGAGTTTTGTAATTTCCAACAGACGTGATCCAGCAAGGCCCCCCACCATTGGCGAAAAACATTTGCATAGAATAATGCATGAAATACTTCGACCTCGTTTTCTCGTCAACAGCCGCATTGATCACGGGGTCGTTAGCTGGACCCGAAAAAGTGACCGAAATGCTCGTTGTTTCTGAATCAGGAAGGCCGAAATATTGTTCGTACTCGAGCATCGATTGAATTCGCCATGGCTTATTAAGTAAGTCATCTGGCACCTTCCACTCTGCTTTTTCCGTATACCCGATGAATGCAGGGATAGCTGTTTCAACAGATGCGATAGAAGGTGGCAAATGCGGTATTTCTTGTATATAGACGCCCGGCGTTTTGTATTCTGGCATAAAAATAATTTTCTAGATTTATAAATAGGTTCCCTTCATAGTTTGTGTGTTAGCTTGTATTGTCTATTGGAAAAAGATCTGAAACAGGAACCAGAATATCTGAATATATCTTGCCCCGATCGATCATCAGCCGTTCGTCAGACTCAGGATTGGGCAAAAACCTTTTTTGTAAAATCGCACCGCCGTTATCTTTTACGGTAAACATCTTGGGCAACGCCGATGCAGCTCTTGGCAACTTACTTACCAGGTTTTTGGTGCCTGAGCGCTGCAAAAAAGGCGAATTATTGTCCAGCTTTAGTTTCGCCTGTCGATCATTGATATACCGCCAGAAACTAACCGTACTTTTTACCCGCAGTTCAAAAACGGGGGGGGCGAACCATTGTTCCATCTGCCATTCTCCGGTATTTCAAAAAGCCGTCGTCTTCATACAAATTGAATGCAGGATTATCCGCATAGGCTTTAATATCGACTATTGCCCAACAGTCCTGAAGCGATTTATCCTCGTCGAAGAAAATAAGTCGGTGGGTGTCTTCTTTTGTATCGTTTATCGTCACATTCAGCTTATAAATGTTCAGGGGAATCTTGTTCGACAAAGGCAGGGTAAGAATCTTTTCTTCGGGAGGATCTAGTGCAAGCCTCTGGCCGCTCCTCACGTCTATCATCTGTGTTTTAACAGGCTGGACATACTTGAATGACCAGATTCTCACGAGTTTACCAGAAGAGTCATTAAGCTTAAATGTTGCATTCACTACATTGTCTGTTCCATTAAAACGATATAAGAACTGCACAGGTACGACCAACTCATCCGCCGTATTCGCATATCCATCACCGGTAATTGGCATCGAATCGGCATTGGCGCCGTTCAGATAATACTGGCGGATTTTGCCGTCTGTGGCAGCATACAATTCACCCTGTTCATACTCATGGTTTAGGTCAAATGCCGGTATAGGTGCTGATAATACCGGAAACGTTTTGCGAGAATCGATATCCTGGTTAGTAAAATAAAAGATCGCAGGTATGTTTTTGTTTATTCGGGTGTTTGTTATTGCGCGTAACAGTGACTTCTTCAAAATCACCTGTATTAGGATACTGCTTTCGACCGGCAGAGCAGACTTTGGGACATATACTTTTGTTCCATCTGGCAAGATTTTTTCACTCACTTCGGCCATGACCGCAAAACCTGCATAGCCCGGCACAAGCCTCAGGCAATAGGCCTTGAATGCTTCTTTAATCGCATCGGGAATTTCATAACTTATCCCATCACTCACCGAAGGCACATTTTGACTAAGCATCTTTTGAAGAAAAACTTCCTTCTTGCTCATGTCGTGGAAGACAGTAGTTTCCTCACTGTCGGTAAGATAGTATTCATGCAGCAACTGCACTTCAAACAATCTTTTATAGTTTACAGATGCCATCAGGGAGTAGTTGATAATTTTGAAAGCGTCGTTTGTATCTCTTCAACGAGTGGCATTTGCCGCAAGCGCTTGCGATCTGTAATTGTCACAAGTCTGAGTTTGTACATTGCAAACGGTACTTGTCTGCCGCCCAGCGAACCCCATAGATGATTAATTTGCTCGAACGTGAGCGTATACAATTCAAGCGTAAAACGCAAATCAGAAAAAACTGTAGGATCACCCGTAACAACCGGTGAAACAAAAGATGTCTTACCCTGGAGAAATTGGATCACCAGGGACAACCGTTGCAGAGCATCTATATAGTGGTTGCCAGAATAATTACAAGTTATCAGCACATACAGATTAAGGCAAACAGGCGCACACATCTGGGTACACAAAGAGATATGTGGAAACAGTGGAAGGATGAAATGGACAAAATCTGTGATTGTTCATCAAAAATTTGCCATCAGCTAGAAGTTTT
>Ga0115848_100231_pt1 | contig 19388 bp, 13 predicted proteins | sample InSIn3gowninarea_FD_83862 | JGI IMG/M metagenome (GOLD analysis project Ga0115848, IMG submission 83862) | reverse complement strand
CTCTTTTGGGGCCCCTCACCAAATAAGCACCCCCTGCCCCAAAAGAGAGGACCCTTTAGGGGGCTCGACTGATAAGGAGAGGAACGCGAAGAGGGCCGCCATCGCCCTCCGGTCCTTATTAGTCGAGCGTGCTTACGCACCCTACCGGGCCTTGTTCTTCTTCCCTTGCTTGCTGAGGAAGCTGTTTGTTTGCAATTCTTGCTGGCCTACCGGACTACCATCATTCAAGCTTGCTTAGAGCTACCAGACTACCTTACCAATCGAATTCATTCGCATAAGAACAAGACGCATTTTGAACTCCCTTTTCTTGATGGAATACAGGATAATCACCACTAGCTATAAGTGCTTCTTGCTTTTATTCCCTTTCTTCCATACCGGACTACTCTAATGAATTAGCTTCTTAATTAGATTCATAGTCTCCCTCCCTTTAAGCGAAGCAGTGGAGGCGAATGGAGCAAGGATAACGTCAGTTAGGAGTAGGAACGGCCAGTTATCGGTCTCCCTTCTTTATTAACATGAATACAATACAAGGTAATCAAAGAGTAATAGTTTACAAAGATGAAAGAAACTATAGCTCCGATAAACCAGTTGTTAGTTATACCTTTGAGCCCAATAGTGGATAAGTTAGAGCATAGTAAGGGATTAGTAGCGAGGTTAGTATTCTATAGAGTAAGATGCTAAGTGGCGAGCTTCAAGGTTCGATCCTACTGTGTCTACTTGAACAACACCATGATTGTTCTCAAAGAATCCCAGCAACAAACATAAGGAGCCATTATTACGACTAGTTAGACTACGAGTTATCAGTTCTCAGTGATAGGTCTTTTATAGAATCCTTGAGTTCTAAAGCCTATAGTTCTAATCCTTTAGTTAGTAAAAGCCTATTTGAGTAAGAAGCTCTAGTTCTATCTTCTTCCTACCGGCTTAATCTTCCTACTCTGGGTGAAAAAATTGCGATATTAAGATGTCTGGTGCTGCTAGTGTCCCAGCTGTGGTTTCTACAGGCCATTACTTGTTGGGAAAGCATGGTTTATTAGGTGCATCGTATTATAAGAGTCATTACCGTTTATAGAGAGAGCAACCTAGAATACAATGAGTCAGTCTCAGCCATGTATTTCTTTCTAAGCCAATAAGCGAGACAGTTCAGTTCCTATCTACCGTTTTTTCAGGGAGAACTGCGAGAACCCACCCCTAGTACGAGAGGACTGGGTTGGGCCAACCTATGGTGTACCGGTTGTTATACTAATAGCAGCGCCGGGAAGCGTCGTTGGTATGTAATAACTGCTTAGGCGAAGAACTCGATAACTCCGCTCAACCGGAAACACATCAACCGACGGGTAAATGGGACTTCGAAGGGGGTCTTTTTGTGTGGTGTGGATCAGCAGCTAGATTCGATGCATCATTGGTGGAGATTACATATCTCCACTTAGACCTTCATTCATAAACCGGCGAATAAACAACCTTTTACCTAGACAAAGCTGAATCAAATAAGTCTTATGGGTAACAGCACCTCAAGGAAAAAACACCCACTTAAGCATAGGTATTTCACCAGCAGGAGGAACAATCTATCTATCTATACGAGATCTCATTGCTGCTATTGAGGCCACAGGCACAGATTTCATCTCATCCACAGTAACCACTTAGCTTTGCAAAGGAACCACTTCAGATACGATACAGTAACCACTTAGCTTTGAAGCAGCTACTTCATCAAATCCAATCATTCCAACAATGAAAGGGTGTAACGTATAATAACAAGACGTTGCATTTCCTCTGAGTGTTGCAGCTCATGGAATGCACGTTTTGTGGTGGCGAAGAACCGAGGACTCAGTTGGACCGGGAACCAACAGGTGAATGGGACTGCGACGGGGGTACTTGGGTCTGTGGGAGGCAGAACAACAACACCAGGAGTCGATCCAGTCATGATTATTGCTTCAACAGCTTCAATATTCAATACCTAGGCTCTTTATAAACCACCAATAACAAAAAGAACCAACACCTAGGCTTATTCTTTACTGATCTACCCTAGGCTGATTATTGACTGCATGCAATACATCCACGAGACATCAACCATCACACCAACCATGATTGATTGATCGAGATGCATGATTGAACGATTCAACCTGGCAAACAACCAAAAGCCTCCCCCAGACCCCCCAATATCCTCTAGCCATGTTATCCTCGTTAGACCATGACAGGGCCTCGTTACCCAGATTATGGTGGTGTTTGTGACCGAGATCCTTATGCTGATGTTCCAGATCCATACTATCATCTTTGTGGTCGAGATTGAAAGTAATAAACTTATGCTCGTTAGCTAGATCCAGACCTTCGTTCTATTTATCCAGCACCAGAAACACAGGTCCTACAGGTCGGAGCATCCATCTTAACCAGGAGCAGCAGCACAGTAAGCATCTTAGCTAGCACTTGAAGAGTAGTCAGTACATTCTTATCTTATCCCTTCAGTCCTTTATTCACCAGTCGATACAGAACCTGTAGCAGGGGCACATCATACACTTTCTTATAGTTATCCAGGTTTATAACAACCAGGCCTAGTAGTCACCTTTTACCGGTTGGATATGAAGTGAATAACCCTGCCAAAAAGCAAGCAGCGAGAAAGGCAGGGGTAATAACAAATAATACTAGAGTAGAGGCACCTTAAGTAGCAGATCTTCGTTCTAGTGGTTTAGTCCACTAAGGGAAGGCCTACACTCCGAGCATCGAGAGGCAAGCCTGCGTGCGAATGAACGAAAGGGAGGGAGAGCGAGCGGTTTTCTCACATGCCTTCTTTTGAAATAGATCCAATCCAATTTATACTTGCCTTCTGACTCGCCTTCAGGAAGAGGTGCGTAAGCTTGCCTTCTTACTTGCCTTCAGGAACAAGCCCAATCCGGGCAGATCAAGACCCGTAAAGGAACTGTAGCGAAATGGTCAATCGTAAGTAAGTCAATAGCGTAATTACGTATATAATATTGGCACCAACCCCGAACTATCTCTTCTTGGATAGTAGCGCTTCTCATTTCATTCCACCTGAAATGCCCGCTTCCCGTCCCTCTACAATCTGTATTCCAATTCGTACATATAGTCCGTCTCTCTCTTTCGGTGTTAGGAGGCGCAGTCTTTCATGCATGTCTTTAGTCCGTCCATTCGCACCCGGGTTCCCTTGCTTCCCGCTTCCCTAGTGACTAAGCTCAGAAATAAGCTACTCAGTTCAGAAATAAGCTCCCCTCACTAATCCCCGAACAGTGCGTGAAGGATAAACAAGGTCCCGGAGGGGCTTGCGCTTCCTAGTGCAAGGACCCGACAGGGGGCTCGACTGATAAGGATGCGCAAGCAGGCTCGACTGATAAGGCCGCCATCACCCTTTAGGGGGCTCGACCATAAGCCCCCCCACCCAATAAGTAAATTGAAGAGGAACTTTAGTTGCTCTTTGGTTACTTATTTGAGAGGGGGCACCCAATAAGTAAACCCTAACCCGACAGGGGGCTCGACTGATAAGGATGCGCAAGCAGGCTCGACTGTTAAGGACCTTTAGGTGCTCGACCATAAGCCCCCCCACCCAATAAGTAAATTGAAAAGAGGAGGTGGGTGATTCTATTGGTAGTTGCGGTAGAAGGCAGGCAGGAAGCAGCACGTAAGTAAGCGCGCCCGTCGTTTGTTATTCTTCTCTTTATTGTGCGCCCATTTCTTCTGCCAGCAGCCGCAGCAGTTCCAGGTCCTGTAGTTGTTCCAGTTCTTGCCTCCGTAGCTTATCCAGATCTTGCTCCTGCGGTTGCCTTTACAGATTGAAACCCACTTCACTAAATGTTCAGAATGGAATGGATGCGACCCCACCCCAGCGAATAAGCTTATTCCTCCGCTACTCGTGATATCATAATGAACCATAAAGGCAAATAAATATGCATGCCTATTCTTTATGGATGGGATAAAGTCTTGTTGGTCATCGATCGAATTTGGACTGCCCCTCTATCATACTCCATGTAATAATTCCTATAAATACTGATAACCCTGTAGCTGTTAATATATATACCCAGTCAGTTCGCATTAGATTACCCAGTCCGCTTTCAGTTCAATCCGCATTCTCCCATTCCGTTTCATCTGTATTCCCCAGTACGCTTTACCCAGTCCACCGTCACCCAGTCGATCGTCCAGTACATGTAAGCAAGGGGGATACCGCCCAGGACACGTATTGTCGAAGAAGGAAGGACGGACCAGTCAATGGATTTCATTTTATACTTTCACCCGGCGGGACTAAGATGGATGCCAGGGGTAGGGAGGTCTTCGAGCGAGATGAGTGGGCCAACGAACGGACGGATCCAGAATGAACCGAGAATTGTGTTTGTGTGGGGTGGTCACCAATTAGGAGTAGTAATTTATTAGTAGATTGACAGACAACATCTTTAAGGGGTGAGGCGGGGACGATAACAGCCAACATAGTTTGAGGTAAGGCGGTCCAACGGCTACGGCACTAGCATTCAGTTCAAGCCAGAAAACATACCGAGAGTGTTAGTGAGGTAACCAATACTTATTTTCTTCTGATGCTGAGGATGGCCGGGAAGAGTGGCCAGAGGCGACGGAAGTTAAGGAAGAACTAGTGTGAGGTGGGCGGTGATTATGCACGGGTGTATATTCACGTATATAACGCTATCATTGCTTGTGCTCTAGGTGAACGGCAGGCAAATGTTACTAGATAGGAGGTGGTTCAAGCAGACACGCCACCTTATGTTCCAGCCATTCCAGCCATGAAAGAAAGACGTTCAGTTCAGTCTACGTGAAATCTATATACATTCAATCCATACCTCAGTTCATACCCGAGAGTGTTTGTGAGGTCACCGATTACCCTTACAACTGCTTATACACCCATGCAGCATGACGTGTTCCCACCGGACCTGTACGGATACACAGCCCTCGAACTCGACCCTCCACGGAGGAACCATAGCCCTTGAACTAGACCTCTAACCTATACCTCGAACTCACTTAACGCTACGGAACAACGCTATGTTTCTACCTCAACGGTATGGAATGAATTAATGAATGATGCGCGTTACATACGATGATTCGCTGGTTGAGGTTCATACGGCATTCTGACATAGCCCCACATAGCTGAGGAACCTTCAACACAGACCCGAGACAGTAGTATGCCTAGCAAGGGGGAAATCAAAAGTAAATTGATCGCTTGCTTTATGTTTATGTGTTGGAAAGAAGGGCTTACACTGAATGCACTAGAGAGATTATGGGAACATCCCACTTATGGGGCATTTTCACTGGTCGTGCTACCACTGATGGGGAGAGGTAGGTGGTTTTTTCACTGGACGGGAAAGGACTGGAAAGCAATGGATAATAACCACTGGAGAGGAGAGGAACCACTGGACTGAAGAGAGCCACTGGACTTAAGCACTGGAGAAGACGCACTGGACTGAAGCACTGGACTGAAGCAGAGGTGGTGGTGGTCACTGGTGGCAGAGTCAAAGAGGTGGTTGTTCACGGGACTGGACTACAACCACTGGACAGCACTGCAGAGGTTTGACTTTGAGGGGCTTACCCACCTAGGCGGATGTGGAATCGCTGGCAAGGAAGGGAATCTCTACCAACACTGCTGGGCTCACCCCACCAATAATAGGCTGGGATCGCTTGCAAGGGATGGAAGGATCTAGAAAGACAGCACTGTATCCCGCATTCCCGCTCTGTTAGCTTATTTCAGTTAAGGGCTGGCAAGAAAGGGCTTGAGATAAGGGCTTTCATGAAGAATGGAAGGAAGGCGAAGCCGGTACCTCCATTCCCTTCTGTTCCCTGGTTCAGTCTCAATGGCAGGAAGGCGAATTTCACTAACGACTCTGGCGAAGTTTGTACGTCATTCTAAGTTGCGTTACAACCTCTACGCGTACCTGCCTATAGATACTCTACTGTATACTGCTAGATAATAAGTAAGTTATTGGGGCACGAAAACGATGCCATACACTTACACTTTCAACGCTTCGAAGGTTGGACCGGGCGTCTTAACTAAATCCTTCCATCCACCACCCACCACCCATTCTCTTTAGGCTAGGTAGGCTAGGCAGTCAGCTGATCCAAGTGACCCTCAAGTTAGGTCAGCCCTCCCCCAACCGCCCCGTAAATGCCATTTCCCGGTCATCTGGCGCATTCCCGGGTCCAGGGTTAAGCCTTGTAGTATCCAGTGGTGTTGTGGTGTGTGTGGAAAGGCCGTAATAAAGGTAAGGGAAGTATAAAGGGTTCATAGATGCCATACCCTCCTATTTTTGGCCTGGCTGAAGCAAGAGGTTATAACTCTTGGTAGTTCGGCACTGTCCCTTCCTAACGTCCCGAATCTCCTCTCCTCTCGATGGCGGCCTTAACAGTCGAGCACCTAAAGGTTAGGGTTTACTTATTGCCCCTCTCAAATAAGTAACCAAAACAGTCGAGCCTGCTTGCGCATTCAATTTACTTATTGGGTCTCAAATAAGTAACTAAAAGGCGGTGGTCGAGCACCTAAAGGTGATGGCGGCCTTATCAGTCGAGCCTGCTTACGCATCCTTATCAGTCGAGCCCCCTAAAGGGTCCTTATCAGTCGAGCCGATGGCGGCCTTATTAGTCGAGCGTGCTACGCACCCTGACGGACCTCGTAGCTCTCTTTGTTTGCCAGCTTCTCCTCCCCCGGTCTAGTCTCGTGATCTTGAGGATCAGGTACTTTTAGTCTTTTCTCAGTGCCTATAAGGAAGTAAGGGTCATACTTCCAAGGAGAATCCAAAGGTCCCGGAGGGGCTTGCGCTTCCTAGTGCAAGGACCCGACAGGGGGCTCGACTGATAAGGAGAGGAAGATCTAGACTTTTGAGTAGTTCCAGGGCTTCTTTAATGCCCCTCTTCTCATTAATAGCATAGCCCCCCATGACCACAAGGAAAGTCATCCTGCCCTTCTTCTTAGATTTGGTGAAATGCAAATTATCTATCTCTACCATCAGCCTGACATACTCCAACATGAATACCCTTGGGGTGAGTAGCCTGGGTAATCTGTAAGGAGCCTATTGGGTTCCATATAGCCTTATCACAGTGAAATCAGGCCCTAGGAACCAATCTCCTCTCTTGAGGGCCTCTCCTAACTGTAGATAGGGCTTAATTTCTGCTGGCATCTACTGGGGGGACTGGTTGTCAATTATGGTGTAAGCTTGGTGCATTAATTCCTTTGAGGGGAAGAAAGAAAGTCAATTCGATCCAGCAAAAAGCATAATGACATATATAATAGCAGCATTTTCTGCTAAAGCGTAATTACTAATTGAAATGCATAATGACATATGCCCATAGCAGCATTGTCGAAAAAAAGAATCAGAAATGCATAATGACATATATAATTCATTTGACTTATTGGGTGGCCCCTCTCAAATAAGTCAAAAAAAGGGCGATGGCGGCCTCTTAGTCGAGCGTTCGTTACCTCACCCTGCCGGGGGCATCCTCTCCTTTATAGTCGAGCCTGCTTGCGCATCGATTGATTTCGGTAACTAGAGAGATAATAAAGAGAAGACATAACTCCATAACACTTACTTTAGCCCATCAAGAAAAGGAGGCGGGGAATACTTACATAAGGCATGGCTCCCAGTAAGGCCTTGAAAGTCACGTTCGGGGTGAATACTGTAAGGCCTTTCAAGGTCCTATTTGAAGGTGAATCCTTCCTTCGTTCGAGAATAAGGCCTTGAAAGGGCCTCCTAAGCCCTTATTTCATGAAAGATTGACCTTGAAAGGTAGGTCTAAGGTCTTATTTTGAAAGGCCTATCTAGTAGGGTTGGCGAAAGGTAGGTCTTATCACCTGAATGAAAGGTCAATCCTTCTCAGATAAGGTTAGGGTTTACTTATTGGGTGGGGGGCTTATGGTCGAGCCTGCTTGCGCATCCTGAAAGGCGAAAGGTAAGGAGGATAACCAACCCTTCTGCTCAGGTAAGTGAATCACCTGAGCTCTGCGAAGGTAAGGTTATCCCTTGAGCAGAGCTCAGGCTTTGAAGGGAATAAATATAAGTAGCCGCCGGCAAGAACAAGTCTTTCGATTCAGCCAGCCCAGCAAGGTGAACCCTATCGGTTATACCCCCCCCTATAGTCGAGGGGAAGGTAGGTCTCGGTATAACCTTGCGGACTCTTCAAGTCATTATTGAGAAACGAAAAGGAAGCCTTTACGGATAACCAATTAATTTTCGAATATCCGAGAGATACTTCACCCAATAGATGGGTACATAAAATGGAAAGATCGGAACACGAAAATAGATCATATACCGATACGGACTACCCATTTCAATTGTTATGGTTCCCAAAATATAATACCTATACGCGTTTCCAAGTTTTGATCGATATCCGCGGAGTTGATTATCCCTCTCGAAAACGAAGATTTGAAGCGGTTTATAATTCACCAAGTACTCGGTATAACCCACGCATTCGTGTACAAACCAGTGTAGACGAAATAACACGAATATCTCCGGTAGTCAGTCCATTTCCATCAGCCGGCCGGTGGGAGCGAGAAGTATGGGATATGTCCGGTGTTTATTCCATCACTCATCCGGATCTACGCCGTATATTAACAGATTATGGTTCCGAGGGTCATCCATTACGAAAAGACTCCCCCCTGAGTGGATATGTGGAAGTACGCTACGATGATCCGGAGAAACGTGTGGTTTCTGAACCAATTGAGATGACCCAAGAATTCCGCTATTTTGATTTTGCTAGTCCTTGGGAACAAATGGCGCGTAGCGACGGATCGGATAATGAATAATCTAGGGCGGGCGAATAGATAGGAAATGCTTGAAATACCAAGCGTCGAATGCGGAAGTTTCGATCAAGATATTCGAGGGAGGGTGGGTGGAGAGACGAAAGCTTGGCTGCTTTACCCCACTCATTTCAATAAGGGAAGGGGTTCGGTTCGAATCCGGACGTATCTGTTATGTATAAAGGTTCCTAGGGGCATATGTCATTATGCTTTTCTGCCATTTCGATTTCTTCCCCTCAATTCAAAATGAGAGGGTTTATCAGGACCTTGAATAAGGGGGGCCTGACTCTTCAAGTAGCTTCGCCTATAACGTTACAGGGCCTTGCGCTGACCAAAGCAGAAAATGCTGCTATTATAACAGTAATTACGCTTTCTTTTCTTTCTTTGGGGGGGGTTTATATATTGCTCAAGGCTGCCTCTAGTTACTTCAATTATACGAGTCGATATAAGGAAGCAACACTTCGTCAAGTGATCTATATATCTAGGGAAAGAAACAGCTAGTTAACCCTCCACAAGGATAGAGTAGTACTCAACCAAGTCATCCTCCTACTATCGCCCTCCTACTATCGCCCTACTACTCACGCTCTACTACTCACGCCCTACAACCATACCTCCAGTTCAAGCCCAGTGGACCCCCATCAGTAAGGGAGGGTACATTCTATCCACCGCACAGGAACGATTGACTCGGCCCAGGGGCCAACGACTAGAGTCTAGTCCTATCCTTACAACCCCCTATCCTTCCCACTTTATATCCCTCGCCCAGGAACGATTGCCTCAGCCCCAGTGGGGGAGCTGGACAACCACCGCTTATTCCCAACTATAGAAAGTTCCCTGATTCCGAAGAAACAGCAACAGGATATCGGATCTTTTATAGAGCGGGATTCTACCATCATTTTGATTTCGGGGTGATTCTATCTTCAGCTACTATAGTACCTCCGCCAAGCCGGAGAAGGAAGCCTACTGCACTAACCACAGCAATAGATGGGTACTCGGCTGCTAGCCTTACGTTACCACAGGGATACCAGAGTCAAGCCCTTACTCCTACCACTCGAGACCGGGCCCACCATATCTACTGCTCGAGACTCTTCCAAGGACCCTGAACCCAAGGAGCGGATCGGCACTCACTTGCCCTCCCACCAGGGCAGGCTACTAACCCATCCTCGTCTCAATACCCCTTTATGAACAGACAATTCCATCGGTGGTCTGATGGGGTGCTACCACCTACAACCTCACAGATGAAAAACTAGCTCTCTTAATGTATATGCCCATTATTTACACCTACATGCATTAATCTACTTTATGCATGACTCCAAGGTCTTTCTTAACCAACAACAAATGGTGCTCACTCATAAGGTCCGGAGGTCTTGCTCTTCCGAGGGCAAGGAGAAACGCCAAATGGAGGGAAAGGTTTCGTATGGTCTCGTCTGGTCCGTCGTTCCAACAATAACGAACATGGATGGATTTGCTATTCCAAGTGGTGTACTTAGTATCTTAAGACTTAGTATCTTAAGAAGAATCTCCATTTTAGATCCCTGATGAGGAGGAATGTGATTCAATTCATCGGATCCATCAAAAATAGGTTTGACTATGGCAAAATGTCAAATGAGAAAGTATGGGGGCTTTGATTAGTCCTCATTGGATGGGAAGGGGAAACGACGATATGGCTCACTCAGATATGGCCCACTTATATATAGCCTAACTCACCTCACCTGATGATAGTGTGCTCTTCTCTACCCTATGTGCAGTAGTGGAACTTCATCAGAGCGTAGTATGCTCCATTCTCCTCAATAGAATAGAATAGAGTGCAGCAGTTGGTAGTATCGTTTCCTCTATAGAAATATAATGGAGTGGGGGTGCTAAGGACCCCCTCCTATTAACAGGACTCATGCTGGATGTGTAGTAACACCTCTATTGGTGGACCTACCTCATAGATGTGCTCCTAATCAATAAGGTTTTGACATTTGAAAACCACAAAATGAGCGAAGGTTTTTCAATATCGTACCCACCCGAACCAACACATATGGAACCGGGTTGTCTATTATGGCAAGGACGTAGATATGGCGCGATCACATATGTATCATCTTGAGAACGTCTATATGCAATTATATGCAATAATAATATATAATTGAATTATGAACTTGCTAATGCTAATTAGAACTAGTGCCCACTATGATGATAACGACTATTGTGGATGAGAACACTGGTGCTACTATTGTGGGATGACCGGGCTAGCAATGCTTGACCTATATTTTCACATAAACTGACGACGACCTATCGGCGGACTTATTGGCTGATGTCAACCACTAGTAGTGGAAATGGACCTTCCCGATCGATAAGCCAACATTCACTTTGGTAGCTGACATCGATTCGCCGTGTCTCGCTATTAAGGTCCGGCAGGGGCTCGACTGATAAGGACCCTTTAGGGGGCTCGACTGATAAGGATGCGTAAGCAGGCTCGACTGTTTTGGTTACTTATTTGAGAGGGGCAATAAGTAAACCCTAACCTTTAGGTGCTCGACCACCGCCTTTTAGTTACTTATTTGAGACCCAATAAGTAAATTGAATGCGCAAGCAGGCTCGACTGTTTTGGTTACTTATTTGAGAGGGGCAATAAGTAAACCCTAACCTTTAGGTGCTCGACCATAAGCCCCCCCACCCAATAAGTAAATTGAAGAGGAGAGGAAAAAACGATTCTTCGCCGACTCAATTTCTATCATTCCCTCCCATCCAAGGATCGAGCAGAAGTAGATACACCAAGGAGTCTTTCCAGCAGCATTTCTCTTACCGTAAGCTAGCAAGCACCGCTCTTCCCGTCAGCAAGCATCCCTCCCATTAAGGTCCGTTAGGGAAAGAGTTAGCTTGCTCATCTTCTTTCCATCCAATAGAGATCTCTACGATCGAGATTCTTTCCAATTGATTGTCCGAGCCCCAGAGCCAATAGAGTAGTGGTGGCTAAAAAGAAAGTAGTGGCCCCAGGCCCCCCTTGCTCCTGGATCCGACCTCTATCCCCATTCCCGCTTCTATGCCCCATTCCCCACCCTCATTAGTGCAATGCGCCCCTATAAGTTTAGTATTATGACCGGCCTGTGGGATGAAATCATAATAGGGGGGCGAGGAGCAAACAAGCTGTTCTAAAGGCCATTGGGAGGGCGAGTCATATCATAACTGGCTGGAAGAAGTTCACAATTCAATCTCTCAAAATCTAATAATAACATATATAATATATGCCATGACTGGAAGAAATGCATAATGACATATATAATGAATGAAATGAACAGATCCCCGATGCCAGGACACTAGCGTTATAGTTTCCAATCCGAACCACGGCGCACGCGATAGTACAAAGCTGTATGGTTAGGCAGACACCCCGAACAATGGGGCGTCTGCCTAACCACCGGCTTTGTCCTGCCAAGCTTCTCTTCTGGACACCGTGGTTGGAAAAGGTATCCTAGAAGAATCTTAATGCTCTCAGGCTATCTACATTACACTTACATACATTTAGTAGTTATCTAACTACTCTATGCATACAAGAAAAGAAATGATCCTACCTAAGTTATGGAAACTCACTTGGCTCATGTTACAGCACTGAGGCTATTATGGGTTATAAATTGAAATGATAGAATGAATTTAGGGCAAGCACAGCACTAGGCCAGGACGGGCATAAAACTTCATTAATCAAATCATGAAATGTTAGAATGATGTTTTGTTGTCATTTAAGCTAGCGGGTTGTGCACAGTGCCTACTGTTCAGTCAAGGTGGCAGAGGCTTAGTCTTGTTGGGCTGAGCCAGGTGTTATCATGGAAGATGCACAAAGCCCTTATGAGCATGAAGCAGACATCATAGGTGAGGACCTGAATGGGATCAATTCAGAAACTGAGTCCAATGGACAAACAAATAAAAAGACCTCTCCCAATATTGCAGAAACCATGAGGAGCTTGACAGTAGAACTTCAAAGCTGCAGAGCAGATAATGAAATGTTGATCAAATCTCAGGAAGAACAGAACCAGTTGAAGGCTTCCATGCTGCAAAGTTTGATAGACATACAAAGACAAATGCATTATGGACAGAATTCAAACAATCATGCTAGTAGGACCAGGGATAGCTCCAGGAGTCATACTCGCAAGGGGTCCCACAGTACCAAAAGAAGGACCTCCGGTGATGATACATCTACACCATCAGCATTCTTGAACAGTGAATCATCTACCTCTGGAGATTCATTGAGCAGTTCGAGATCTTCTTATCATAGGTAGAAAAATCATAGGTAGAAAAAGAGAAAGAGGCCTTATAGAGATAACTTTCAGGGAGAATTCAGGAAAGTCAAACCACCTACTTTTGACAGTGAGGTCAAATCCGGGTAGGAAGCTGAGGCTTGGCTTCTTGGGATAAGGAAGTATTTCCAGGTTCATGATTACTATGGAAACATGAAGGCCAGAATCGCCATATTCAATTTGAATGGCAGAGCCTCACTTTGGTGGGAACACCTCGAACAGAGAAATCAAATCAGCGAAAGAAAGATCGTCTGGAAGCGGTTCAAGAAGCACTTTCAGTAGAAGTACCTCTGTGGCAGATACTATGATTGTCAAGTCAAAGAATTCCATGAGTGAAAGCTGGAATAGATGACCATGGATGAATATGTGAATAAGCTATTGGAGCTACTGAGATATGTCAAGTACATCAGAGATGATAAGGTCAAAATCCATCATTTATGAAGTGGATTACCTAAATACTATAGAGACAAAATTGAGTTTGATGAACCTCGAACTTTGGATAAGGCCATAAGAAAGGCTAAGTATTGCTATGAGCAGAACAAGAAAAAGCCCGAAGTCCACAAGGATTGGAAGGACAAGAATAAGTCAAAATGTGACCAGAGAAAGAAAGGGTTCAAACCCCGCCTTATAAAAAGAAGCCAAATAGTTATAAACAGAATCAGCCAACACAAAGTGAGACCAAGCCAGCTGAAGCAAAGGGGAAAAGGACAAGAGAGCCTATTCGATGCTGGGGATGTGGAGAATAACATTCACTCAGAAATTCATAAGAAGGTCCGGAGGTCTTGCTCTTCCGAGGGCAAGGAGAGAAACACCAAGAATGTTCACAACATTCGGGGGGCTACAACTGTTAACGATGTAGCAAAGACTATCCCTAGGATCTATGCTACCCTGGAAGACCACCAAGCAGATAATCAATCAACAGTACTGAAAGTTTCAGGTAAGATTGCTAAGCAATACCTTTCCATTCTAATAGATCCAGGATCTAGTCACAGTTATGTTACACCTAAAGTGGTTTCAAAATGTGCTCTTAAGAAGTGTAAGCATAGCAAGTCATGGCTAGTTCAATTAGCCATTGGAACCAAGATAGAAGTTAGTGAAATGGTGGAGAGATGTCCACTAGAGCTGAATGGAATCTTCATACGAGCAAACTTGAATATTTTACCACTTGGTTCTTATGATGTCCTCATTGGTATAGACTAGTTGGAAGCACATCGAGTTCAACTTGATTGCCACAATAAGACTTTTGATTGCATTGATGAAGTAGGTTATCCCAGGGCTAAAGGAGATGTTCTAAGTTCCCTTTATTAGGAAGACCGCAACATGGTTGATTAGGTTATCCTTATCTATTCTATCTTATTTATAAAGAGTCTTTCCTTCCTCTTGGATCAAACTTCCCCTGGTCCCTGTGATAGCAAGGTACTTAGAAGAGGTATTGAGCATTCGAGCAGAGATCACCAAGAGGAACCCTAAGCTGTAATTGAACAAGATCAACACCTATTTTCTGGAAAGAAAGCTGAGAAAGCAAGTAAATAGAAGGATACCTTACAATATCGTATGGAATACGAATTAATATACCTCAATCTCAACCAGAGAGACCGACCGGTGAAACCCCGGCTCTTTCCTTCCATCCCCCATCCATCTCCTGCTCTGAAGGGAAGGTAAGTGAATCAGTACAGTTGGTGCTCTAGGTATTAAGTCATTATCAGAGGAGGTCCAACCCATTGTTATTCTGCTCTCAACCTTGATCCTTCATTTGACTTATTGGGTGGCCCCTCTAAATAAGTAACTAATAAGCCATCCTTCCTAGATCAAATTGAAGAGGATGACTTCCTTCTGTGCAGTGCTCCCATCAACCAGGGGCACCAAGAGACAGAGTGATAGCAGCACCATGAAAGACTCTAGATCAATGCAAGAGGGGCCCCCTTCCCCCCAGGCCACATCCCCAAATCCCTCACCATATGAATAGTGAGTGACCCCTAAATAATATAGGGCCCTTAACAGCAGCACAAACGAGATCAGGTTCAGCAGTGGGCCTTCCATACACCCAGTAGGCGGCGTAGAAACCCTCACCCATCGGAATGAGTGAGCGCCTACCGGCCCTCTCCTTAGCAGTCGAGCCCCTGCCGGTTAGGGTTTGCTTATTGGGTGGGGGGGCATCGGAATGAGTGAGTGACTCCGTCCCTCCCCTTTTCTGGACACCATTCTATTTGGAGTTTGCTTTTTTTTAGGTTGTTAGGAGAGATAGATCTATAGGACCATGACATACCACACCATCATTATTGGTGTTCCAGTTCCTATATTATTCCCCTCCATGCATCTCTCTCCCAGAGCGACCGCTTTCGAAGTATAGGGACGGAGTCACTCACTATTCATATGGTGAGGGTGCGTAAGCACGCTCGACTGTCCAGGACCCTTTAGGGGGCTCGACTGATAAGGATGCGTAAGCAGGCTCGACTGTTTTGGTTACTTATTTGAGAGGGGCAATAAGTAAACCCTAACCTTTAGGTGCTCGACCACCGCCTTTTAGTTACTTATTTGAGACCCAATAAGTAAATTGAATGCGCAAGCAGGCTCGACTGTTAAGGCCGCCATCACCCTTTAGGGGGCTCGACCATAAGGACCTTTAGGTGCTCGACTGATAAGGACCTTTAGGTGCTCGACCATAAGGGAGAGGAGAGGATGCGCAAGCAGGCTCGACTGTTTTGGTTACTTATTTGAGAGGGGCAATAAGTAAACCCTAACCTTTAGGTGCTCGACTGATAAGGACCTTTAGGTGCTCGACCATAAGGGATTTCTCGCTCGACTGTTAAGGCCGCCATCGCCGCCATCAGAGGATGCGCAAGCAGGCTCGACTGTTTTGGTTACTTATTTGAGAGGGGCAATAAGTAAACCCTAACCTTTAGGTGCTCGACTGATAAGGCCGCCATCGAGAGGAGAGGAGAGGGTTTTCAAGCTCTAACATTGATGCATACTTGACTTTCTGTATTTTGCTTTTGATAGGTTTTAGTGCTCCTGCTTTGTAATGTCATCATTGTACTCAGCAATCCCATTGCCCTACTTTGGTGGTCCTTTTTTGGACATGAATCCAATTCTATTCTCTTATATTAGATATCACCCTGATCCCATTGGCACTCTCTCTTATCCTTTTCCCGTGGGCTACTCCCCTTCTCCTCCCTAGCCTCCCCTCGCACCAAATGTTGTTCAATGAGACAGACCTGGATGGCTTTGTATCTTGCCTCCGACAACTGCGTCCTCCCCTATCTAGTTTATCGCCCCTAAAGTCTTTCTCCTCCAAATCAAATATGTTCATCTCTCATTTTTCCATTTTCATGTGGTCCTAAAGTCTTACCCTCATGTTACTAGTCCCACCTCCACGCGTCACGAATCCAACCCTATGAATCAGTGGTATGATGATGATTGTGAAACCCATCATAGACAACTCTGTCCCAATATTCTCCATGATCCCACTACCTACCCCACCCTTAGCCAATCCTATCATGGTCTTCTGCATCACAATCATTGTATATTCCTATATCAGATAAGACTTCACTATAGGCTAATTCCCCTAAAATGATCTCAACCCCCATTCCATGTTAAATCATACAACTGCCCTCTATGATGTGCCTGGGCAACCTCCTATTCGAATCATCCCCCCATCCGCCTTGCTACTTTTTCTTTTATACGGACATACATGAGGCAGGAGATGAACACCAGCAAAGCAATAGATGATGAGGGGTGATGAGCTTTTCAAACAAGGTATACCCACACTTATTGATTACATCATTGATTTGTCCAACCATGTTGTTTGTTCTGGTTTCCCGTAGGCATGGTCACACTATTCACCCAATTCACAAATAGCCCACTAGAATAGAAATCATTATCGAACAATCATGGTGGGCCATACCTTTCTCTAAGCTATATGCCACATCCCTCCATCTTGATCCAAATCACTTGATAAGAAACATATTCGAACTAGCGGCAGGAGCACAAAACCATCGATCATATCCTCACACTCCGAGCCACCATTGAGGAAGGAACGATTAGTCGCTCGACCAAAGGCCGGGCAAGGCAAGGATGTTGGGTGATATGGTGAAACGGTAGCTTCTGCATTCACCCCTGCCTATACAGATACTGCCACCTTCGCTTCTGCAGGCGCGGGATCTGATACTGGAATAGGGTAAACTAGTGCTGATGAAACCCTCACCATATGAATAGTGAGTGACCCCTAAATAATATAGGGCCCTTGTCCCCGGTTCAGACGCTGCTTAATCCGCTGGTTCTGGAACTACATATGGATATGAAACCGGAGCTGCAGGCTATGATTTTGCTACTGTTACTGATGGTGCTGGATCGGTCAAATGCATCATGAACTGAATCTGCTCGAACTACGACTTACCCAGTGAGGAAGCAGCTCCGTTATCCAGTGCGCTTTTAGAGAAGTTTGATTCGCCACACCCCACTCCCAAGTCACGCTCAGATAAACCCCGTAGGGGCTAGATCCAGTACCTTTAGTGAAACAGAAGCGCTGTCGTCGTCGTGTTATCACTCGTTCCATCTGCTACGCGAGCTACGCCTATAACTTCGATTCTTGGCAACGCTCCAAAGGGGTTTAGTCCATCCGTAATTCACAATCGAATAAAAGCAAGATACCGAATACCTAACAACGCTACTAGAATTTGTCTCATAGGTCCTAATACTCTAAAATCACAACAAGGTTCAAATCCTATTCATCGCATGTAGGTCACATCTTCAAAGTTGCAGCTTCCTTAACTTATTCTTCATGCTCCGTAATGTAATGATATGGCATGAGTATCGCTTTCTTCGTAACGATGACTTTGACTAATGAGATTCACAATGAGATTCACAAGGTGGATTATTGCCAAGGATTGCTAAGATCGAGAAGCATAGGTGGCCGGTTGTACCTGATGAATCGTACCAGAATGATAAGTGCTTAGGTGGTTGTAATAGCGTTGCTCACGTTGATCAGTGTATCATTCTCTTCGTAACGATGGGTTTGACTTGTATGATGGAGTCTAACTTGTACGGACAATGAGGTTGATTCTAACAATAATGATCACTAGGTCCTGTACTAAGAGATATTCACGAGGTGTTTGCCAAGATTACCAATAACTTCACCAAAATGAGAAATAGCTTCGTCACGAGGTTGATTTCTGTACCACGATGAGTATCACTTGTACGGTTGTAATGATCCATGCATTTCCCTCTATCTGGTTGTTGCAGCTATAGGTAAACTGAGGTGGCTAGTGAAGTAGCCGGGGTAAAGTAGCAGAGACAGAGACAAGCGCAACAGAGGTATAGGCGGGGGGTAGAGGTCGCATTAAAGTCAAAGGCAGTTGCAGTTGAATAAGCACCAGAGACAGAAGCTAAGGTGGAGGGAGCAGTCAGAAAACAGCAGTTGAGTCAGTGGATCCAGTTGATTACGCAATTAGTTTAAGTAGTAGATTCTGTCAAGTAAGTAGCACAAGCTGTTCCAGGTTCTGAAGCAGTTGACCCAGCACCCTCATTAAGGTGGTTGGATGTCCTAGTAGTGGTTATTAGTTTTCACGATATGAAGATTCTGAGTCTTTATATCTACGTCCAGTTCCGGATGATCGTAAGAAAGTAAGTTTCGGATGACCCAGATGTAGTGCCTGTTTCGAAAGATTAAGATCCAGATTGATAGGCGGTCGCAGAGCCAATTCGAGTGCCAGAACCAGGAGCAGAGCAAGTGAAGGCAGGTCGTCGTTCCGACCTGTAATCTCCACTGGCACGCGGATTAGTAATCGGTATACACATATATAGATATATAGAAAGCTTATATAGATAGTAGTAGTTGAAGCCCTCCGTGCATATAGATACAGTGCATGGATTGGATAAACCAGTTCATTGGTCAGTACTAGTAGCGGATAGACGTATTTATGAGTGCCAGGTGAGGATTGATCCGTGAGGGAATAAAGCAAGGTGTGGATCGATCAGTCAGTGTCTTTGTTCCTGGGCTGGGTTAGGTGAACCAGTGTATCAGTTGATGATCGGGTTAGTGCCAGAACAGGAAGGGAGCAAGATCCCTACCGATGGGAGTAAAACGGTTACCTTCGACGTTAGTGCACCTACTTCTTTTGGCTCTACACGGTGAAAACACTTTTTGATTGATTTCAACGTACCTCTCCTCTCCTCTCCTTATCAGTCGAGCCCCCTAAAGGGTGATGGCGGCCTTAACAGTCGAGCCTGCTTGCGCATTCAATTTACTTATTGGGTCTCAAATAAGTAACTAAAAGGCGGTGGTCGAGCACCTAAAGGTTAGGGTTTACTTATTGCCCCTCTCAAATAAGTAACCAAAACAGTCGAGCCTGCTTACGCATCCTTATCAGTCGAGCCCCCTAAAGGGTCCT
>Ga0115848_100090_pt2 | contig 19494 bp, 23 predicted proteins | sample InSIn3gowninarea_FD_83862 | JGI IMG/M metagenome (GOLD analysis project Ga0115848, IMG submission 83862) | reverse complement strand
AAGAAGGAGTGGTCCGTTCCTGTTTGTAATCGAACAGGTCCTTTACTGTGAAATTTTAACGAGTCCAATATAGGAGAAACTCGGCGTTTTTCAATTTTAGAGAGTCTGAAAAACTTAAGAAGACTCCAAGTTGAACTTTTTCGTAAATTTGTGTCTCCCAAGCCCGAAAAAGTGTAAAATAATACTTGAGAGAACCGCTTGATCTTGCGACCAAGGAGTACTTTCATGATTAGTGCCTCTGACCTGAAAAGTAAAAAGTGATCAAGGGAACGTCGTTTTATTTCCAGTATCGAATTTGAAACGACAAAAATCCGGCAATCCTTTCGTGTTTTTACGGTCAGAAAAGAGATATAAGAGGACCGTCTTTTGATTCCGTTTTAACGAGTGCAAAAGAAATGCTCGGCAATCTTTTCATTTTTCAGGAGTCAGAAAAGGGCTCAAAAGACTCTGATATTTTTGTTTGCGAAAAATGAATGAAATTTACCCTGCAGATCCTTTATCCTGCACAAAAACAACACATTACTCATACCTGTTTAAGATAGGCAAAAATATACTGAATAACATCCTTTCACGGTGAAAAAATAAACAAACTTAGCATTCATTTAGCCAAAAAAACAATAAAAAGAGGTTTTACCATGTCATTTTACCATTTTACTGTTGAGGGAGAGAAAAGGGCTTTTGACAAGAAAACTTCCCGTGGACATTGCGACAAATCCGACCGTCGGAATCGAGCGCCATCACCTCCAGGTATTTCACAACATCCTCCTCTTTATTTTCATCGGATTAGAATTTGATTTTAGGCTTTATTTTGGATTTTTGGGGGTTTCCTATTTTTTAGGGCCGCCTTTCGGGGTACGCAGGTGCCCCACAGGGGACCTGCGTACCCCGACTTTTTCTCCATTGGGAAAAAGGCGGGTGTACGCAACCTACCTTCAGACAAGGTGCGTACCTACACACTGTTTCTGAACGCGGGGTGCGTACCCCGCGCAAAGCGGATTTCCAAACCCCAAACTCCAAATTCCACCATTAAAAAATAATTTCATGGTTTCTAACTGATGTTTTATGGTGTGTAGGTTATCCACCATGTTGGATTGGCGCGAAAGAGAACACGAGGACGTCGATTTGGCCGCGGTACATCACCAACCTTCCATTGATGCCCTAAAAGCTTGCGGTTTGTACAAATATTGGGCCATTCCTGGCATGAGGGCCCAGGTACCTTTCTTAGAGTGGCTGGTCAAGCGGTGGCATGTATAGGATCAGTGTTTCTACATCGGGGGGCATCAATTGGAGATTGAGCCCTCAGATATTTACTTTCTCACTGGCTTGCCCAAGAGGGGCGATCACCTCACTCTGTTCGGGACTAGGCCGGGTGGCCAGTCCATCGCTAGTCTCCGACTAGAGTGGTGCAATACACAAAACCAGGAGAAATGCATTGAGATCAACACCATCAGATTACCTGAGCTCATGGTTATTGCCTTTACCGTGACCAGACTTTGTGGCGCAGCCGCCTTACATCTTGCTACTGGGTCCCAAATGAGGATGGCCATTGACTGCTATCGAGGCACCATTTTCAACTGGTGCGATGCTATATTGGCCAACATGAAGGGCCAATTGACCAGGGAAAAGAACAGACAGCTAAAGACCTTTGGATATGGGCCTCTAGTTGTGAGCTTTGCCCTAGAGAGAGTACCGATGCTCGTCCCTCAACATCTTACCGTCGAGATCGGGGCTCCTCGAGAGCCTAAGCTGACACGCTGGGTTACAGTGATGGCCCACCATCCTGAAGAGGGGGCGAGGGTCGTTCGATTCTCGCCTGAGTATTTCCACTGGTTAGAGAACCAGATATTTGTGATCCAGGATTTTCCGTATGCTGGAGTAGATTTCTGAGGTGATCCAGACATGGTTCTTCCAGCGGGAGAACAGTGGGATGACACAGGTAACTTCATTTTTCACAAGTTTTTCAAATTATATATATTTTTTATGTTTTTATATCGTTTCAAAACTGACAGTGACAATTTTCAAAATGCAGACGTGGGCCCACATCGTCTGGCCAACCTCCGGCCATTTGACAGGAGAGTACCAGTTGCACCAGCCCCAGCCCCACAGGACGAGGCTGCAGAGACCTTGGCCGAGTTGGAGCATGACTTAGAGCGTCTCACAACAGATATACCAGAGACATCTCTAGACGACATTCCTATCCGGCTTCAGTGTTATGTAGTCGGCGTCCCAGGACCTTTTAGGAGGTTCCTGTGTAGGGTGGCTCGCACAGTGGTATCTTACAGAGATCACCACCAGTGATTGGATGGACATTGTAGCCACATACGGCATTTTGCTTTTTGTACTTTATCATTTTTGCCGATCATAAGGTGTTTTTCAACCTATGATCGATGACAATGTATATTTTTTGACACACTTCTATATATATATATATATATATATATATATCTATATATATATATATATATATCATGATTACCGGCTCATTTTGTTAAACATGTATGATGAAATGTTTATAAATTTAGATGTATGATTAACGCAAATGTCTATTTAACATGTGAGACGCAACTGCATCTGCTAATGTATTTAAAGACCTTGGAATATGCTGATATTCAATATAATCAAATTCACGTTCCAAGAGACGCACTCTCAAAAATAACCTAAGTAACACTAGATTTCTAATGGCATAAACTCTATTTAACTGTAATACAACGAGTTCAGAATCCAACCTGACGATCAAATGCCGAATCCCAAATGAAATTGATTCAGACAATAATTCAATCACTGCACTGTATTCTGCAATGTTGTTTGTCGTTTGACCGAGGCTCACCCCATGCATAGAAACTAACTCGTCAGAGGGTGAATAGATAACCCAAGCTGCGGAAGAGATATTCCGTGTACTACGACAAGCACCATCAGCGAATCCAATGTACGTTTGATGAGGCGTCGACATCTGCCATACAAGTAAAACCAAGATGAGCCAGAATAACGACGAAAAACACTCTAAACACACTCTTTAAGCTACACACATTGTCTAAACTAACAAACACACTAGCTAGAAAGAAAAACCTAATAAAAATCTCCATACCCAACATTTACGCATAATACCTCTTTAGGTAAAGACCATTTCTGGGTTTACCCAAAGAGTCCCCGTCAAAGTCCACCAGCTCATAGGCCCCTTTTGCTAGCTTTCGCTTGACAATATAGGGCCCATGCCACATAGGGACAAATTTCCTAGCACCCAGCTTATCGTTAGCTTGATCATATAACAACACTAGGTCTCCTTCCGAAAAATTTCGCGGGGTCACGTTTCGATCATACTGAGCTTTCATCCATTTCGTGACGTGTTCGACATCAACACATCTATTCACATATCACGGGTTGTACTGGGTACTTTGAGAACCATTGACATCACTGGTGGTCTCTCTCACACTTGTTAACAGTTTACATCATTGACTGGTAATCAACCGGTTTCTACCATGTTCGACATCAAATCATTCATTCACATGGGTAGAATCGTACTATTTCGGGAAGCAGAATTGAAGACCCTGGATCTAGTTTCCACCATCCAGGCTGTGAGGAGTTTTGTATTCATTATATAGTAGACTAATCATAAACAGATGGCTGCGTCCATATTGGGTCTACATGAGTCTATGATTATAATGTACTGCGAAATCATTCTTGTATCAGAGCAATAGTTGGTTTGTTAGTTAAAGTTTTCAATCTGAGTATGGAAATGCCTACCTCAGCGATGAACTTATATTTGTATTTTGTGTTGAATAATTGCAGGTTCTGACCGGGATTTCCACAAGATTCTCCTTGAAATGATAAAGTCCTTTACCCTTCCTAGATGATATGAAACCCTAATCTACTACAGGCTTCGCACTTTAGGGGGAAATCTGTTACACTAAAATTTGTCACCATGACTATCTGCAGTAGTATGGCTCCATCAATAGTCATGCTATCCTCCTTGGCCAGCCTTGTACCTCTGCTCCTCATGTCAAACTCCAAAACAGAGAGAAAGTCCTTTTAAAGTTAAATAACTCTGGGTACGCAGATTCTCTTAGCCTTACCTGCGTGTACGCACCTCAAGTTAACAATGCCTCTGTACATGTACGCTCTGTATGTAAAGGGTGGGGTGCGTACTCCTGCAATGGTCAAAATGCACAAGTTCTACTTCAAAAAAGTTACTTGTGGTCAAATCTAGAACATTCTAGAGGGCGGTTTGACGTGTATTGAGCGCCTCCAGATGGTTCATGCATCCCTAAAGAAGAGGAACTTATCCCATGAAGAGGGTAGCTATCTCATTGAAAGAGGGACTTATCCCATCCATGGTGGACCTGATTAACTTCCTCTAAAGCACTATAAATACAAGCATTGGGCCAGAGGGAGGGGAGGTTGAAAGCTAAAGATTCATGTGGGTAGATGCTGCTGGAATTAGGACTTCCTTGTAGAAGCTTGTGAGGGGAGATTCCCATCCTTTCTTGTTTCATTGGGAAGTGGGTGAGCTGATCAGAGTAATGAAGAATTCTTGTTGGACCCTGGGAGGAGCCTGCACAACACCAAGGCTCAGGTTGTAAGGTTCCTTTGTTTCCTATTAATGCAAATAATTCCATTCTTCTCAATAACTTGTTTTTTATGAGTTGTTTCATATACTCCTTGGTCTATATGTTAAATATGTTTTATTTTATGAGATATACAAGTGCTATTTAATCGTTTGATTGTTAGTGGATGCAGGTTTTGAAGTGAAGGAGGAGCTCATCCGGATCGGCGAGGCTGGACTACTACAACAACGTTGGACTAAAGGTAGGATCTAAACACTTGATTTCTTATATTGTAAAAGCCATATTTAGAGAAGGATTGCTCTTATTTGTTTTGTTTGTCGCTAGAAACCCTTTAGTTTCTAGGGAGGTCCGCTTTGTCCGCAAAGTAGACTTATCCCGCGTGACAAGGAGGAGCTCTCTTTAGGAGAGAAGAGACTAGATAGACAAACATGTCAATGAACTCACAGTAAGAGTAGGGAAAGTTGCTGACTTGATGAAAGACTGAGGTCCAAAAAATTACTGACCTCTTTTCTCCTTTAGAGTCCAATTTTCTGATGGGAAATTGGAAATAGTCTGACTGATAATATAGGAACAAACGATAGATGTAGGATGAATACTTGAAGACCCCCTCCCTCTCTAAATTCAAGAGTTGGTCATGTCTCTTGTTGGCAATGAATTTGGCATAATTGTATTTGACAGCTGGGGGCTGCCCTAGGGTAAATGTGGACAGTAAGACCAATATATTTTCATCAATATGTTCACTTGTCTTGAACCCCAGAACATAAGATATCATATCAACAAGCAATCTACCCACTTCATTGAAACATCTATAGTTGAAAGGAGGTGGCTCTGTAAGCTGGCGATCTGCTCTCATGAATACTTGGGCAATTCTGGATATCCCTGAGCTGGAGAGTTTGGGACCTTCATCAAGCAAGAATTTCATAGGAAGAGGAAACAAAAGCTGAGTTGGCTTGAAGTTGAGAATTTGATTTATGGAGTCAGGAGTGATATGAAAGAGGATGGTACTAGATGGACTTTTGACTGCTCTTTGGGTTGGTTCATAGTTTTCACTGCAGAGGTGAATTATCTCAGGGAAGACATTGACAGAGGGGAGGAAATATATGCGTAAATTTGATTCCCATATCCCATAGAAATCATTGTTACTTAGATAACTATTCCTGAGTTCACAAAATGTCTGCAGGTGGCTTCTGTCACCAACCAAGTCTTGGATTAGGTAATCCCAATCAGCCAAAGGTAGCAATTCCAGTTCCTTGTGCGGTGCATTGAGAGGAGTAACATTTAAGGCCACTTGAGCCTCCATAGCTTAATTCTATGGTTTTAAAACTTGGAATTTCTGGGTCTGTGTAAGTGCAATTGGTAAAATACTAGCTCTAGGGATTTCTCCTAGTAAGAACAAACTGAATTGAATCTCAGAATTAATTCACTGGACACATTGTAGGGAAATCAGTTTACAAAGTTTCTTCAGTGACAAAACAAACTCAAACCGTTTAGGGCTTTTTCAGTTAGCAAATGCAATTTAATATAACTTCAGTTTTGAATCAGTGGACGATTTTTTTGCAGAGGGAGAGGGAATTTGACAGATATTCAGTTAAAAATTGGGCACAACAGAGGTTACAATGTATATTTGCGAGGACAGCTCAACGTTTATTTCAAATATGGGTTCTTCGGGAAATTTTTCAGAGAAAACGAAAGAAAAACAGGTTTGGGAGTGAAATTGACGTAAATACATGTTTTAACGGTGAAATTAGCAATTGGCAGGTGGCATGTCGAGTAGTGGGGTCGAGCTATGGAGCAAATTTGCTGGGTGGTGGACTGTGCTGTTAGAATGCTGCCTCGGACATAAAAGAGCATGCAAAGGATGCGTAGAGGAGACAAATACAAATGAGCGAAAATGACGCTTTGTGGCTTTTTTAACAAAAAATTTGACTTTAGTGGGCTTTGGCGCATTTTTTGGATGACGTTCGCATGACGTAGATTTGTCGTGTAGCGGGTACGGAGGATGACATGTCAGATGATGTGGTGGGTGACACAAAGGTGAGGTGGTGATGTCAATAGGTGACATGGGGCTGATATGGAGTGGTGGCAGGCGGCGTGGATGTGATGTTAGTTGCTGATGCGGGTATGACGACAGAGGGCAGGCAGCGGGGTAGTAAGCGGTATTCCCTGCACCGTGAATGGGTCGTGGTGGTTTTGGAGGGGGGGCTCTGATCACACCGGGAAGTTGACGTGTGTCTTGGGTACGGCTGGAATACCACCCATCCCCCGGACGCTAACGTTCGGTACATGGGGGGTTCTGATATCACCGACAGCCATTAGATTTGCGGCGCTAGATCCGACGGTCGGCGGGTGGTATAGATGGCGGAGGTTTATGACATCAGGACCCGCCGTAATAATTTAACATTTTATAATGTTTTCACAGGGTTTACAAATGTTTTGACTTTGGATTTAGGCAGAATGGTTATTTATTTAACTGAATGTTAAATAAAACCCAATTTTTGAACATGCAAGGGTTATAATGTGGTTTATGTGGGAGGGTTAGGTGTGGCTATTTGTTTAATCAAGTGTTAAATAAATTCCAAAGACACAGAGGGCTATTATAATGTTTCTGGTAAACCTTATAATTCCCAAACTTTGCTATATGGCTATAGTTGCCAGGGGTAGGGATATTATATATTTTTTGGTATTTTTATGTATAATGGGGTGGGGGGGGGAATATTACATGGTAGCTATATAATAGAGTTAGGGATTTTGTATGGCTTTGCATATGGAGAATGCTAAGTTTATGAGGCAAAACTTAGATCTTTAATGAAATGAAAGGGAAATGGGATGATTATTTTTACACAAGAAATGTGGCTTGCTTTGACTAAGTAAACACAAAGTTTCACTTAGTATTTCTCATAAAATGAAATGAATTAGGACCATTGAGCAGATCTCAATGTCCTTGAAGGGAAGTTAGTAAGTGTTCTTGGGGAAATGAAAGGGGAAATTAGTGATGCTCCACTGAACTGTAGCCACTTTGTTATGATGTTTGTGATACTCATTAAAACCGATCATCAACCTGTTTCTCCAACCTCAAAAAATGTCTACCCAGCCTTACATTCCTAACATTTTTTCTTCACTTTTGTAGGGTGCATTTGAACTAGCAAACCCTTTCTCCCTTGTTTTTGTTTTGACTGCCCTCCTATCTAAATCTATCCTTATTTCTTCCAAGGGCTCAGATTAAGTAGTTGGGCCCTTTGGTTCTCTACCTAGCTAGTGATCTGCCAAGCTTGAATTGTTTGGAAAGACCTTTATTCTCTATTATAAAACAGGAAATTTAAACATGGACTGGCCCAGATTGAGCTATTGGGCCATCCATCAAGTGTGACAAAAATCAGTGTTTGCACATTCTAAACTTGCTTTGCACAAATAGGACAGTAGTGGCATTTTGACTGGCCACTTCCCTGGTCTTTATTTGGGGTTCATTGTTGGCATTATGATGCATGTGTTGTACTTGATGGAAACCCACTCATAGAAGAACATCTCACTTATATACAATCAGATGAATCCACAGAAGAGATAAATAGAGAAAACAGGGCATATCGGAGCAAGATGGAGCCAAGAGGAGCTAAGAGGAGACAAGAGGAGCCATGTCACATATATATGCCAAAGAAGAGGAGCATACACAGCTATCGGGAGCCTATCAAAGCAAGAGAGACATTCACATATGCAAGGAGGTCTTTGGAAGACACTACCAAGCCAGAGGAGCCTATCAGGAGCCATCGGGAGCAACATACAGAGTTATCGGGAGCACAGACAGCCCATCGGGAGCCATCGGGAGCACAGACAGCCTATGGGGAGCCATCGGGAGCAACAGACAGAGTTATTGGGAGCACAGACAGAGTTATCGGGAGCCATTGGGAGCAATAGATAGAGTTATCGGGAGCGCAGACAGAGTTATCGGGAGCTATCGGGAAGTAGAGCACAGACAGAGTTATCGGGAGCCATTGGGAGCGTAGATAGAGTTATCGGGAGTTATCGGGATTATAAAACCCATGTATGCATGCTTTAACACTATCGGCGATTAAAACCCATATATATATGCATTCACAGCTATCGGAGCAACAATGCCAAAGGAATACTCTATCGGAAGCGCAAATGGAGACTAAGGCATGTACATATGCTTTATACAACAATCACAGGCAGAAAGGCCTATACATGTATGCATTTACCCATCGGCGGAAAAGCTCAGTTATATGGCATTTAACACTATTGGATGGCAATCGGAGGCCAAAACATATATATATATATGGCAATCACTCTATTGGCTGAAAAGTTTATATATATATCAGCATACATGTATATCAGCGACATCGCCAATCGGTGGTTCAGCTATGTGCCACCACTGAAACCTCCGATTGTGATAATAACACGGACCCAATGAAGGCATTAAAACAGTTTATAATAATATTGCATCGGGACATCGGGGGAAAGTCATACAATGTTAAGCAGCCCTGTAATCACCGATAGTGATATCACATCAGTACTTCGGAAGCAGCATTACAGTGTGACAAGTGAACCATTGCAATCGCCGATAGCGATTATCGCATTGGGAATTCGGAGGAAGTCATACAGCGGTAAGCGGCACCTTTGCAAGCACCGATTGCGATAAGGTTGTGGACCCAGTGGTGGCATTAAAATCATTCTATAATAATATCGTATCAGAGAGTTATGTAATGCAATGCTTAAAGCCCTGCCTCACCGGTCTGCCGATTGCGATAAGGTTGCGGACCCGACGGGCATATAAAACATGGTTAAATGCTACGTTGCATCCATTTCATCGGAGCAGTAGTGGATCGGCCCATCGGCCATCGGCGACGTTATGAGGAGCGGACCTGATACATTATAGTTGCGAGTCAATTAAGCTTAAAGTCTGCCTCTTAGCGGTTTGGACTGTTTTTCATCATTTTCTTTGTTTTATCACTTACGTCATCGATTAAGTGATCGGTCCAAGAAATTGAGCCCCAGGTTTTTGGATCCTCTGTATTGGTTATCTATGGTTCTGATTCATTGTATTAACAAGAGCTTGACTATAAAATGGGAAAGGAGATCCTTTGGCACTACATCGATGAACGTTGAAGATCTTAAGAAAGAACAGATTCGAAACTCTTGCGATCGGTTGGGGAGTAATGGTTGATATCTCATCGGCATAGTCTGGGTATGCTTGAAACCTGGAAAATCATCTATTCGCAAGAGTGATACGGTGCATACACCCGCAGAGCAGAAGACTGTGCAGGATTCTGGGTGCGCAATTGATGTTGGGTTACTGTTATTGAGTTCTGATAACAGCATGATTATATTTTAGCCTCTGTATTGATGATTGACTAGATCTGGTGGATAACTATCATAATATCCTATTATATATACATTGATCTGGTGCTTGGGTGATTCTGAAGATTTTTTGTATAAGGAAATTAGTTGATTCTCATGTACTTCTTGGATCCAGTCTGAAAATTAATGAAACGTGGTCCTTAAAAGAAGTAGGGGGTTATAGCTCCCTTCTAAGAGAGACTGGAGAACGAGAGAGAGAGTTGTAGCTCTCTGCAGGTTGCAGCCTGCGTACTGGTAAAGGACTGCACCAGTACAAATTCATTGTAAAAGAAGTTCTATTTGAAAGAAGATAGAGACATATTGGAGCAGGTGGTTTTCACCCAGATTGGGTTTCCACCTTATATCTGGTGTTCCTTTGTGTGACTATCTATTTTTCACTGTTCTTGTTCATTATTATAAGGTATTGATATACAAGTTAATCATCAATATCAGAAGAATAATTTAAAGTATAAATCTGGATGGTTTATTGAAAAGAAATTAATAATACTGATTCACCCCCCCCTTCTCAGTATTATTTCAAACAATTGTATCAGAGCAGGTCCTTCAGAGAAGCTTGATCGCTTGAAGGGAGATCCTTCATCATGAGCAACTATGAGAGGGAAGCATCAATCAGGCCACCAATTTTTGATGGGACAAACTTCATATATTGGAAGGTAAGAGTTACTGCCTATCTTCAATCTCTTAGTACAGAAGTATGGGATATCATGGATACGGGGTACACTTTTCCTTCAACAACTCCTACAGAGTCAGCTGAGAAGAATAAATATGAAACAAATGCTAAGGCAGTCAATACTCTGTTGGGATGCCTATCTCAATCAGAATTCATGAAGGTTATGCAATATAAATCCGCAAAAGAAATATGGGACAAGATTTTTTTGAGCTATGAAGGAGATGAACAGGTAAAACGAGCAAAACTTCAAACACTCAAGATTCAGTATGAAAATCTCAGAATGCACAATGATGAAAGTGTGGCTAACTATTTCCTTCGGGTAGATGAGATTGTTAATTGCATGAAAAACTTCAGTGAAGAAATAAAAGAGGCTGTTGTGGTTGAAAAATTTCTAAGATCTTTGTCCCCTAAATTTGAATCTAAAGTTTCTGCAATAGAGGAAAAGGAGAATCTACGAACTCTTACCATGTCTCAGCTACACGGAATTTTAACTGTTGATGAAATGAGGAAAGGAGGACCTTCAGATAGGAGAGAAGCAACTTTCAAGGCTTCAGGAAAAGGAGACTACTATGACTTAGGACATGCATCAGAAGAGGAAGAAGAATCAAATTTTGTCAAGAATCTTCAAAGGGGTACCGGAAGATTCAGAGGTAAGTTACCCTTCAAATTCTTTGCTTGCGAGAGTCGGTCACTATGCTGCCAAATGTCCTCATAAGGATAAAGGGAAAGAACCTATTAGATGGAACAAGAAACAGAATGCAAATAAGAAAAGTTACTACACTCATGAAGATAGTGATGGTATTTCAAATAGTGATGAAGATGAACGAGGTATCAACTATAAACTTTTAATGGCTTTTGGAGATGATGATTACATGGATGCTATAGAGCTAGATGGTTTTTATGATGAGATTTCTAGACTCAAAACTTGTTTAGAAGAAAATAATATGATCATTGACACTTTGCAAATCCAACTTGATGAAAAGGAACAATCTCTTGAAAAGTTAGAATGTGAAATTGTTGGGCTTCGAAAAGAAATTGAGAAATCAAAGGCTCTTAATCTTAAATTTGTTAAAGGATCTGAAACTCTGGATAAGATCATCAATGTACAATGCTCTCCACTAATCAAGACAGGTCTGGGGTATAATGGAGAAGCATCTCAAGCATCCACCTCAAAGAGTTATCTCGATGCAGCAAGAAGATATGAACAAAAGCCAAATGGATATCACCAGGTAAAACAAGGACAAATTCCACCAAGAATAAACAAAGACTACCAGGTAAATCAGGGACAATTCACCGTAAGGGCAAACAAAAGCTACAATCAGCCATAGGTAAGATCTTCTCAATTTGTCTCAAGAATGGATGACAATAGAAACTACAATCATATGACTGGTAAATTTGATAATCGCAGAAGTTTCTTCAATGGCCAATGTTTCTCTTGCCATAACTTTGGTCACAAAGCAGCTCAATGTGTTGCCTATAAAACAATCATGACTAGAGAAGCTCAAAAACAAAGAAGTATGACTGGGATTACAAAAAGAACCTACAACAAATTTTCGGCTCTTGAAAGTGAAGTTGAATGTTCTATTTGTAATAACTTCGGTCGTGAAGATTCTGAATGCAGGAGCAGGTTTCGATAGACTAAGGAACTAGCCTCAAGCACTAGAACATGGAGGATAAAGGAACCACTACTAGAAAGATGTGTAATAGCCCTTTATGCAGAAGGATAGGAAAATCAATGGCATATTGATAGTGGATGTTCAAAACACATGATGGGTGATAAATAAAAACTTGATTCATATAGTGTTTTAGAAAAGGGGAAGAAATTCTCTTTTGAAAATGATACCCCTGCAGTCATAAAAGGAAAAGGCACTGCTCAATTGAAGGAAAAGGTCAAAGCTGGAAATGTTTTGTATGTTGATGGCTTGAAGCATAATCTTTTGAGTGTCAGTCAGATGTGCGATCAAGGAACCGAGGTAATATTTCGATCAAATGGATGTAGTGTTCGCGATCTTGATACAGGAAAAACAGTGATCAAAGGCAGAAGAACTCCAAATAATTTATACATATTTGAAGAAGGAAAACAACAATGCTATTTGAGCAAGGACGATGAACATTGGTTATGGCACCGGAGGTTGGGGCACCTAAGCTTTTCACAAATAAGGAAAGCATGCAAATACGAGGCAGTCCGTGGTCTTCCAGACAACATAATATGCAAATCATGTCAGTTTGGTAAGCAAACCAGAACTAACTTTCCTGAAAAGGAAGGATCAGCTAGCAGGCCTCTTGAGCTGGTACATACAGATTTATGTGGTCCATTTAGGACAAGGTCACCTCGAGGAGAAGAATATTTTATATTATTCATTGATGACTTCTCTAGGATGGTTTGGTTAGGACTTATGAAGCACAAAGACGAAGCATTCGAAAAATTCAAAGCCTTCAAAGCCCTGGCTAAAAATGAATTGAATCACAAAATTAAGTGCCTTAAGTCTGACAGAGGTGGGGAGTTGACCTCAAATGAATTTTTTGATTTTTGTGAAGAACATGGAATAAGAAGGGAATTTTCTACAGCTAGGACTCCTTAGCAAAATGGAGTGGTGGAAAGGATGAACAGAACTGTTCAACAAATGGCTCGTGCTATGCTTGATGAGTCTGGAACTCCCGCAACCTTCTGGGGTGAAGCTGCATTTGCTGCGGTGGTTATTCTCAACAAAACAAATGTCCGAGTGAACAACACTCAAACTCCTTATGAGATCTGGTATGGCGAGACTCCTTCAGTAAAGCATTTCAAAAATTTTGGAAGCAAATGCTATATCAAGAACAATGATGAACAGCTTGGCAAACTTGAACCTAGAGCAGATGAAGTCATTCTCCTTGGTTATTCTCCCCACAGCAAAGCATATAAGTGTTACAATAAAAGACTTGGAAGAATTGTTTACAGCATTGATGTAGTGGTTGATGAAAAAGGATACATTCCTAGGCAAGTAAATTATGAAAATATCGAAGAGGATGAAGACTACCTTCCAAATCAGACTAATGATGAAGAAGAAGAACCTCAAGAGGCACTAGAGGAACAAATAAGGATAGAAGAAAAGACTCCATCTAGGTATGTAAAGAAGAATCATCCAGAATCTCAAATTTTTGGACAAAAGGAGGCAGGCGTACAAACAAGAAGAACAACTGCAGAAGCTTCAAGCTATTTGGCATTACTCTCCTCCACTAAACCACAAAATGTAAGAGAGGCATGCAAGGATGAATGTTGGGTCAAGGCAACGGATGAAGAACTTGAACAGATAAAAAAGAACAACACTTGGGAGTTGGTTCCTAGACCAAAGGATAAGAATGTCATAGGGACAAAATGGATCTTCAAAAATAAGTTGAACGAAAATGGGGAAGTAATTAGAAACAAGGCCAGACTTGTTTGTAAAGGGTATGCCCAACAAGAAGGAACAGATTTTGAAGAAACTTTTGCTCCTGTTGCAAGACTTGAGGCCATCCAAATGTTCCTTGCTCTCTCACGCTTTCAAAAGTTCAAAGTATTTCAAATGGATGTGAAATCAACTTTTCTGAATGGAGACTTAGAAGAAGAAGTATACATTGAGCAGCCAGATGGTTTCATTCTTTGGAATGATCCAAATCATGTATGCAGACTGAAAAAGGCTCTCTATGGTCTTAAACAGGCTCCAAGGGCTTGGTACTACCGTTTGGACAAATACCTTCATCAACAAGGTTTTTCAAAAGGATCAGCAGATAGCAATCTTTATATAAAAATTGAAAATGACAAATTGCTAATACTTGTTGTGTATGTAGATGATATTATCTTCGGTAGCAATGAAGAAGCCATGAGTCAAAGCTTTGCCTTAATGATGCAGAAAGAATTCGAAATGTCCTTGCTTGGAGAACTGACATACTTTCTTGGATTGCAAATCCAACAAAATGAAGGCGGTATTTTCTTGTCTCAAACCAAGTATCTCAAGCAGATTTTGAAGAAGTATGGAATGGAAGATTCGAAACCAGTATGTACCCCTATGGTTACAGGATGCAGTCTCAGTGCTAATGATGAATCAACAACAGTTCATCAACCAACCTACATATCTATGATTGGAAGCCTACTTTATTTGAAAGGTACCCAACCAGACATCATGCATGCAGTGGGAATAGTTGGAAGATTTCAGGCAAATCGAAAGGGAACTCATCTTCAGGCAGTGAAGAGAATTTTCAAATATCTCCAAGGAACTCAAAACTATGGCTTATGGTATCCTAGAGACATAGATCTCACACTTCATGCTTACACATATGCAGATTGGGCCGCAAGTGTGGATGATAGGAAAAGCACAAGTGGTGATGCTTTCTTTATAGGTTCCAGATTAGTATCTTGGTTCAGCAAGAAATAGAGTTTGATTACTTTATCTATAGCTGAAGCAGAATATGTGGTTGTTGCATCTTGTTGCACTCAACTTCTTTGGATGATGCAGACCTTGTAGGATTTTCAAATCACTTGTACACCACCTATCTCCATCTTATGTGATAATACAAGTGCAATCAACATTTCAAAGAACCTTTCATGCATTCAAAGACCAATCACATACCAATTAAGTATCATTTTCTCAGGGAGCAAGTGCTTGAACAAAAGGTCAAGTTGGAGTATGTTCCTTCTAAGGAACAAGTTGCTGATATACTCACCAAACCATTGCCCAAGGAGACTTTTGAATACCTCAGGCAAAAGCTGGGGGTTGTTGATGCATCATATTGTAGTTAAATCTCATCTGTTTTAGAGATTGTTGGTTGTACGAGAGGTTCATATGGGGTATATGAGTATAGGTTTAGGCGGAGCATATATAATGCATTGTTGGCATTATGGTAGTGCAGAAGGAATAATATGTCTCTATCTCCTTCATGATCCGGTTTATAATCAGGAGGAGCAGGTTCTCAGGGGGAGATATAGTCAGGAGGAGCAGGTTTGGACAACCGAATGTATATCAAGGAAAGCATATGTCTTGATCCACCCTTTGCCCTTGATGTCAAAGGGGGAGAGTGATTTTGGTGTTGTTGCCATCAAGTCCAAAGGGGGAGATTTTTGGCATTATGATGCATGTGTTGTACTTGATGGCAACCCACTCATAGAAGAACATCTCACTTATATACAATCAGATGAATCCACAGAAGAGATAAACAGAGAAAATAGGGCATATTGGAGCAAGATGGAGCCAAGAGGAGCCGAGAGGAGACAAGAGGAGCCATGTCACATATATATGCCAAAGAAGAGGAGAATACACAGCTATCGGGAGCCTATCGGAGCAAGATAGACATTCACATATGCAAGGAGGTCTTTGGAAGACACTACCAAGCCAGAGGAGCCTATCGGGAGCCATCGGGAGCAACAGACAGAGTTATCAGGAGCACAAACAGCCCATGGGGAGCCATCGGGAGCACAAACAGCCTATCAGGAGCCATCGGGACCAACAGATAGAGTTATCGGGAGCATAGACAGAGTTATCGGGAGCAATCGGGAGCATAGACAAAGTTATCAGGAGTTATCGGGCTTATAAAACCCATGTATGCATGCTTTAACACTATCGGCGATTAAAACCCATATATATATGCATTCACAGCTATCAGAGCAACAATGCCAAAGGAATACTCTATCAGAAGTGCAAATGGATACTAAGGCGTGTACATATGCTTTATACAACAATCAAAGGCATAAAGCTTCTACATGTATGCATTTACCCATCGGCGGAAAAACTCAGTTATATGGCATTTAACACTATCGAAGGGCAATCAAATGCCAAAACATATGTATATGGCAATCACTCTATCGGTGGAAAATTTTATATATATATCGGCATACATGTATATCGACGACATCGCTAATCAGTGGTTCAGCTATGTGCCACCACTGAAACCTCCGATTGTGATAATAACGCAGACTCGATGAAGGCATTAAAACAATTTATAATAATATCAGATCGGGACGTCGGGTGAAAGTCATACAATGTTAAGCGGCCCTGCGATCGCCGATAGCGATATCGCATCAGTACTTTGGGAGCAGCATTACAGTGTGACAAGTGAACCATTGTAATCGCCGATAGCGATTATCGCATCGGGAATTCGGAGGAAGTCATACAACGGTAAGCGGCACCTTTGCAAGCGCCGATTGCGATAAGGTTGCAGACCTGATGGTGGCATTAAAATCAGTCTATAATAATATCGCATCGAAGAGTTATGTAATGCAACGCTTAAAGCCCTGCCTCACCGGTGTGTCGATTACGATAAGGTTGCGGACCCGACGGGCATATAAAACATGGTTAAATGCTACGTCGCATCTAGTTCATTGGAGCAGTAGTGGATCGACCCATCGGCCATCGGCGATGTTATGAGGAGCGGACCCAATACATTATAGTTGCGAGTCAATTAAGCTTAAAGTCTGCCTCTTAGCCGTTTGGATTGTTTTTCATCATTTTCTCTGTTTTATCACTTAAGTCATCGATTAAGTGATCGGTCCAAGCAATTGAGCCCCAGGTTTTCAGATCCCTTGTATTGGTTATATACGGTTCCGATTCATTGTATTAACATGAGCTTGACTATAAAAGGGGAAAGGAGATCCTTTGGCAATAAATCGATGAACGTTGAAGATCTTAAGAAAGAACAAATCTGAAACTCTTGCGATCGGTTGGGGAGTAATGGTTGAGATCTCATCGGCGCAGTCTGGGTATGCTTGAAACTTGAAAAATCATCTATTCGCAGGAGTGATACAGTGGATACATCCGCAGAGCAGAAGACTGTGCAGGATTCTGGGTGCGCAATTGATGTTGGGTTACTGTTATTTAGTTCTGATAACAACATGATTATATTTTAGCCTCTGTATTGATGATTGACTAGATCTGGTGGATAACTATCATAATATCCTTTTATATATATATTGCTCTGGTGCTTGGGTGATTCTGAAGATTTGTTGTATAAGGAAATTAGTTGATTGTCATGTACTTCTTGGATCCAGTCTGAAAATTAATGAAACGTGGTCCTTAAAAGAAGTAGGGGGTTGTAGCTCCCTTCCAGGAGAGACTGGAGAACGAGAGAGAGAGTTGTAGCTCTCTGCAGGTTGCAGCCTGCGTACTGGTAAAGGATTGCACCAGTACAAATTCATTGTAAAAGTTCTATTTGAAAGAAGATAGAGACATATTGCAGCAGGTGGTTTTCACCCACATTGGGTTTCCACCTTATATTTGGTGTTCCTTTGTGTGACTATCTGTTTTTCACTGTTCTTGTTCATTATTATATGGTACTGATATACAAGTTAATCATCAATATCAGAAGAATAATTTAAAGTATAAATCTGGATGGTTTATTGAAAAGAATTTAATAATACTGATTCACCCCCCCTCTCAGTATTATTTCCAACAGAACTCTATCATTAAACATTGATTTTGTCAATACAATTTCTGAAAAAATTAATCCCTACGGTTATCTTCAAAGTCGAAGCTTATGAGGGTTTGAAGGAAAATTAAATGTTGATCTATTTTGGAATGGTTTTGGAGCTTGAAAAATTGCATTTCGTTTGGTTTTGAGTTTATTTCTGCAAGTGGCCTGAAGAAGGTTTAAATTGTTCTCGTTGGACTTTTGTGACTTTTTTTTTAACAGGTATGGGCACAAGTTCTGGAAAGTACTTGCGCTCTGTTTGTTGAATCATTGCGGCTTTGTGACTATCATAGCACAAACTTGTTTTGGGCATTAAGCTGTGACCTATTGGTATTGAAACTTATTGGTTTGAATCTGGTTCAAATTTGGTATATCCTAAGAGGCATCCACTTGGGCAGTTGTGCAATCCTCTTTAACCATGCCTCGCATCCAAAATCTCAAAAGCCTTTGCCATAAGACGCAGGATGAACTCCATAGCCATGGACCACTGTATCATCAATTTTATGAACATTTTTGCCTTTGCATTTTCTGTTATTCCTCTGTTTGATTTGATGCTCACTGTGATTACCAACGAAGACCAAGTTTACGTATCATTCTAATCTCCATGAAATCTGAGAAGAAATCATTATTAATCCATGTAGAAGACATGCACACAACATTTCTGTGTGCACAACTCTTTGATTTCTTTTTTTGCATATTCCATGAGGTTAAATCTAGGGGCTCTACCCCATATGCAATTACTCGTTTGATCATTTACAAGGTTTTGTTTCATATTCAAATATTCATTTGGTATTTCTGTAAAGTTTAGTACCATACTATACACTGGGATATTGAATACCTTCATCAAAAACCATGGGATTTACTCGTTTTGGAATTCTGAGAAGATAAGTGTCAGAAGTGGGATTTGAACCCACACCCTCTTTCGAAGACTGGAACTTCACAATATTCGGATTATCCAACTGCTTCATAATTAATATCTCTCTTAGAACATTTGTCATTGCAGTTTCTGAATGAGTTATTCTAATCTTATAGAGTTGTTCCTTTGCCAAAGGGAATCGCTCCTACTTCGAGACTTTTCTTAGAATTGCTTCTCAGCAGCGATGGACGTGTAAAAATATGTGATTTCAGTATAAGCCACAAATATAATTGGATTTATAGGGTTTAGGGTCATGAGGCTTAATTATTGTTTAGGTTTATATGGTTTATCATTAAATAATTAAGTATAGCATTATTACATTTAAGGTATTTGCTAAATTACTATACTATTTATGTATCTTTAATAAATGTATTTTTGATGAATAAAAAACGCAATGTTTAAATTTATTAACAGTAAGTTAAATATTTTGATGATAATAATTGTTATATAATAGTAGTATAATAAAATGTCTTACATTGTAAATAATTTAAGGAACAATTACCTACCTTGGATGAGGAAAAGGTACTATTGATTGTGTAAATGGTACTATTTATTTTATA
>Ga0115848_100229_pt1 | contig 19495 bp, 18 predicted proteins | sample InSIn3gowninarea_FD_83862 | JGI IMG/M metagenome (GOLD analysis project Ga0115848, IMG submission 83862) | reverse complement strand
TAGACTAGCTCTCACAAAGCATTTGAGTTGTTCCTGATTGCTGGCCATCTAACTGAAAGATTTGGCAGCGTGCACCAGTCTTTATCCTTAGAACACAGAGAGAATCAGTTGAGAATTGATGAATGAACATGGAAATCGATGTAATTCCTAAGCTACTTGAATCCATTTTGAACACACAGAGAATCAATTGAGAACTGATGAATGAACATGAGCTGAAGCAAAAGGACACTATCATTAAGCTAGTCGACCCTGAAATTGAAGAAAATGATCATGTCAAACAAATCTACTAGCAGTGTACTAACAACGGTAAAATCGACTTGCAAGAAGAAGTAACTTAAATACCACATTTGTGGAAAATGAAATCAATCAAACAATGTTCTAACCAGAGATGAAGTTGATTCAAATGAAAGAAGTTCAAATCAGGGTGAGGTGAACCCAATAAATGAGATGTCGATAATCCCAGGAAAATCAACCAGCAACAATGAAGGAAATCGATTGAAAATAATTAGTTAATTCCATTGTTAAGATGTCAACTTGGATATCATTTGTTGCCCAGGTACATTCTCTTGGAGAAATCGACCTGCATGTTAGGATGTAAATAAGTTCCAATTAAAGAGAACATCTTTATTTGAGGGGAATTGAGGTCCAAAAGAGCAGAGTTCTTGGCAAAGGAACAATATAACTGCGAACACCCATTCAATCTGTGTGACTGTAGACTGAAGTTCTGCAACCTTGGAAGCACTATTGAGTACTTAACCAGAGCTGTAGAATCATTGGTACTTTAGTAGATTTGATATGCAATACAATGCTTGATTCCCCTGGTGTTCTAAGGATAAAGACTGGTGCACGCTGCCAAATCTTTCAGTTAGATGGCCAGCAATCAGGAACAACTCAAATGCTTTGTGAGAGCTAGTCTAGAAAAAAGAATTAGAATTCAGTTTAAGATATGAGTGCAGAGTTTAGGATGAAAATTAGCTGAGGTCTTGCATAAAGAGAATGATGGACCTGCTGGACCTGCTTGTGAATGGTGCTAATGCCCCAATATATATCCACTAATATGTTCTAACCTGAATATTGTTGGAAATAAATAGAAGGTATAACTGAATTTGGCTTTGTGTGATAGCCTTGTAATTTGTAACAACGAAACTATTCCTTACCTGTAAAATAGTAGAGCATTGATAAATTTATCTGAGAACATGTAAAAAATGAAAGGTTCTTCTTGACATTCGCCATAGGGCATTATTGGAAGGACAAGAGTTTAGTAGTAGAAGAAAAAGGTAATCACCCTGTAATTGTTCAAGTTCCAACAAGGGAGCAAATGGTAAACAGGTGTCAGGAACCCTTGTAATCTGTAATTTATGAATATATGAAGAGTTGATCAGTGTTTTCTTATTTATGAATTTATGAAGAGTTGATCAGTGTTTTCTTGTTGTTGGTTACATGCATTAGTTTCCAACGTAAATTACCATGTCAATGAATGTAAGATTATTGTTTTTTTGAGGTATGGTAGCATTAAGTGATTAAATTGATGCAAATGCAAGTTTTAAATATGGTAGCATTAAGTGATTAAATTGCACTCACACCTAATTGCACAGAAAAACAAAACTCGGACATAAAGAAAATGCAGAATCTCTATGGATGAGTTTAGTTGGCTAGGGAAGCAGGTCCATAAAGAAAATGCAGAATCTATATGGATGAGTTTAGTTGGCTAGGGAAGCAGGTCCGTTACGCATTGGCTCCGCTGGGTAGAAAGGCAAATCTTCTATTAGAGGTACAAATATCTATCCGCCTTTTGCATTCCCCATGGGTGATTCAATTAGTTCGTATGGGTTCCAATATAATCAACGGTTGGCAGCTGTAAAATGGCGAGACCTACCATCATAGAAAGGGTGTTTCATAGAAGGACCTCAAATCCTCGTAAGTGTGTGATGACCCAGGATTAGACCAGTGCGCTCAAGATCCTGGACTTTGGATCCATTGCCGTTGTGGAAAATTGCTGTGGAATTATTGAGAACAAGGAGTGTAAGGAGTCTGTTGCGCTATGGTTCATTAACTCTGACCATTGTTGATGGACATACTCTATGGTTGATTTTAGTGGATATTTATTGAGTGGGATGAATATTTACAAAAATGATAAAAGATTAGTGGTTTTTTTGTTTTGTGGTTATTGGGAAATATTACAAATATTTGTTTTTTTAATGTGTGTTGGTTGAAGAGTACATATTTTTAGATGTTCCATAGTTTCCATTTTCATTACAATGATAGCTAAACCTAACTTTATTCAAATATTTGGAATATAATTTTTGATGATGATAATTGTAACAATTGGTATTCTTGGATCAACACTTTTTTTGTAATAACTCTACTTAGTATACAATCTGCTAATTTTCTGATAACTTGAATAGTTGGTGGGTCTTTCTTTCTTAACTCTAAGTGTGCCATATAACACCCCATTTCTTCTGTAATAAAACCTCAACATCTAAATGCATCTAAATTCATCCATAGTTTTATGTGGAATGTACTTTTGCATGGATTTTCCTTAAGGATAATGTGAGTTGAACATTCAGATTCATTGTCTAGTTAATGCCAAGTGCCACTTTATTACTTGTTTAAGTATTCCATGGAGTAGTCGTAACAGTCAACAAGGAAGTCCTTGACTTTTCCCTGCTTTAAAGTTTCACATTTTACTTTTATGGGTGTTCCATGGAGTAGCCCTTAGTTTTTGGTGGGAAGTCCTCGACTCCATACTTTAAAAGGTTCACATTTGGTCATTGAGATTTCCTTGGAAGCGCTACAAAATTAGCTCATAGCTTCCCTAATAATAAAGTAGATTTGTTTATCAAGAATGTTTGTATTTTCTCATATTATCTACAAATCAATACCGGAGCAAATCGAGACTTGAGGAAATTTGATGCAATTTTGTTAATAATTTTTTGGGGATTCCCTAGAGGTAAGGTTGGATGCTTATAAAAAATCCCTAGGACAAAAGCCTAGGGTCATTCTTTGCATTAATCATAGTTCCTTTATCTCAAGCTCTATCTTGAAATTCCCGATATAGTGACTTGGGGAAACTCTTGGAAGCCTTCAAAAATGCTTTGAAGAGACCAACAAGTACAAGGGATTTAGAGAGAAAACATAAGAACACTAGGACATATTTTTTCATTGATCTCCATTTGTTACTTGTAACCATTTTAACTTCATGGATACCTATGGGTTACCTATATCTAATTGGAATGATGTTTTCCCCTCATAGAAGTTAATCCTACTACTCAAGATGAAAAAAACCATGGGACTTTGGAACCTTCACCCACTTTATAGAGGGAATATTATTAAGAAGGATAACTTTCCTTTGACACTTGCTTATTTATGGTGTCTAAATCCACAAAAGGAGGGGCCACCTATGAATATTTTTCTTTATGTTAATTACATCCACAAAGGTTAAGGTCTTCTTCTAGGTAAAGGGAGTGGGTCCACCAAGTGAATTACCAACTCTACTTTTACATTTTGACTCAAGCTCCCTAACTACACTTTTTTTGGGACTAGTGGCTAGTAGCCAATTCTTGCAACATTGTTTCAACAATAATTGAAGTGAGTTCTACAAAATTTGACTAACCTTTCAATAAAAAGGGACTAAAAGAATTCCTCTTCACCTCCTCTAGTCGGAAGTGCATAGGTTTATTGTCTTCCATTCTCACTTATACATCACCAATTTATTAGGCATATATTTTTTAGGTCATGTTTGCTTGAGGAGGCCATACAAATGAAATATATAGCACCTAAAATGAATATTTACATAATCAATATCTTAACAATATGAACAATTCATTACCTAGATATCAATACATTCATTCAGACCATCTCCCATGTTCAATTCCACACAAATTTTCACCATAGAAGTCTTATCTAGAGAATGCGTTTCTTCATCTACATCCAAAATCATACCCAACCTATTTCATATCACAATTAACTCCATCTCTAACCACAAATGTAATGTAAGTGAATGCATTTTCATCCGTAATAAATGGATACTATCCTTCTCTTTCATTGGATTATACATAGGGGTCTAATTTTTAAGGGATGAGATTGAACTATACCAATACCATTTCCCATCCATGATGTTGATTTATAATGATATTTGATTGCTTGGATTAGATGCATTGATTTCAATGTATATTTTTTCTAATTCTATTTGATTTCTTGCACTAGATGCATTGATTTTAGTCTAGATGTTGATTTCTGATTATATTTGATTACTTGCACTATATGCAATGATTTTAGTGTAGATTTTTTTTCTAATCCTATTTAATTGTTTGCATTAGTTGCATTTATTTCAGTGTAGATGTTTTTTACTCCTATTTGATTACTCGCATTAGATGCATTGATTTTAGTGTAGATGTTTTCTACTCCTATTTGATTACTCACATTAGATGCATTGATTTCAGTGTAGTTGTTGATTTCTGATTTGATGTAACTGGATGTATGATGGTACATTAATTTTAAAGTGATTGGATAAACAATCTTATTTATTTCAATGTAAACACAAAAAAATTATTGACAATGTTCATTGTTTTTTGTTTTTTATAACAATTCAACCTATTAATATTGGAGAGCAAGAGAGACAACGTAAGATGTTTACTGCAATAGCTTGAGTTAAATATTTGAATGGTTTATGATTTCAACTACCCTTTTTATATAATTGATATGAAAATATGGCAAAACTAACAGGGGTGAAAATAAGAATAGTAGAAGAAAATAGTTTGAGATTGATCAGAACGAATACTATTTGTAATTGACTACATTCTTATTATTCACATTTTCTTCCATTTAACACTAAATTACAATGTCTCTTTGCAGTCAAAATTTTTATTTCATCATTTTTCATCATTAAAGTTATTAACAATATCTATCATCTTAACATACTGAGGTAATTGGGCAAATTTAAAATTAAAACTACTCTCCAAGATATATTTAATAATACCTGGAGGGACACTACTAATAATTAATTAGTTGTCAAAAGTTGTGATACCTAAAACTAAATGAAATAGATGTGTAGTATCAATCCTCCTACAAACTATTGACAAGATTGTCTCCCTTCTTCATCACCAACTAATTACTAATAGACAATTACATACACATATAGAAATAGAACACAACAACTGTAACATTCATAAAACATTACCATCCATATCCAAACACATAAACACACAAACCACTCAAAGCATCCAAACACAGACACACACAAACCACTCAAAACATCCAAGCAAAAACGTACAAACCATTCAAGGCAAGCAATATAGACTAAATTAAAGAATAGAATGATATGGTCATGTCAAGCAAAGAAAAAAAATGTAAATTTCAAAGTATGAAGTTTATCTCAAACATATACATAGTAATGATTGTCTAAAAATGTGACATTCCTTCCCTTAGCTGGAATGAACCTAGATCCATCTAACTCTAGATCTATCATGTGATGAGAGGGATCAAATCCCTCGAGGTGCATTCCCTTCCTCAAATTATACACTCCAGAAAGAAGGTTTGCACCTCGAGGGATTTGATCCCTCTCAACGCATGATAGATACAAATTTAGATGGATATAGGCTGGTTAACTAAATTAATAAGCATTGGAGATTGAATAGATATAAGAAATAATTTTTCGTCACAGAAATTATATTTTACAAAAATGGTCTCATTAGGATTAATGATATAGGAAAGAAAATTGGAAACTATATTTTCTTTTCCAGGTCAATATAAAATCATAATATTGAATTTATTTAGTCATAAATCCACCTTGTTATCCTTCCATTTGTTATTAGATTAATCACGAGACACCTAATGATAAAGTCATCAATGCGGACATAAACTTTGTAACTAGTAATATAGTGCTAAAATTTAGTAATAACATGAACAACTGCCAACATTTATTTCTTCAATACCATATAATTAAGTTCAGTAGGGGTTAAGGTCTTAATGAAATAAATGGTATATGTTGTCCTAAAAATTTTCCTACTACCGAGTCAGATGCATCCATGGATATATGAAATGGTAGGGTCCAGTCTAGTCCCCTTAGCACTCGTGCTATAGAAAGTTTTTCCTTGAGAATATTGAAAGTAATATGACAATCAATATTTTTGGAAAACTCAACATCTTTTATGAGTAATTTGAATAATGGAAAGGCTATTTTAGTAAAAATTTCTATAAAATTTGTGTTAATATCCCAAAAAACTTCTTGCATCCCTTTGAATAAATGGGATTGGTAATTTAGTAATCACTTTGATTTTGGTTAGCTTGAATTTGATTCATGTAAGAGAAACATGGTGGCCAAGAATTATTTATTCAACTAGCAACACAAAACAATTCTCATTACTTAGTGCCATATCTATTTCTCGGCATTTGATTAGGACTTTTTGCATATTTTTGAATGCTTTCTCAAAATAATTTACATATACTAGAAAATCATCCATGTACATCTCTAAAAAGTCATATATTAGTCGAGAAAAATAAGTAATACTTCCCTTTGAAATGTGGCAAGTGCATTACATAGTCTAATGGTTATACCTTATAGGCATACATTCCCCATGAACATGTAAATGTGTTTTTGTCTTGATTTTTTAGAGATATTTGAATTTGATCATATCCATTGAATCCATCAAGATAAAAAATATTTCTTTCCTACTAATGTATCTAGAACCTAGTAAATGAAAGGCGAATGAAAATAGTCTTTTAAGTTTCATTTATTTAATTCTAAATAGGCAACACACATTCATGGTTTTTTGTTCTTTTTGGGAATAATTACAAATGGTAAAATTCATTTGGTATTTGAGATAAAGTAGATAAATTTCACTATTTTTGAAGTTCTTCTTTCACTATTTCTTTTAAATTTGATTCATTCTTCTCTACGGCTGCCTAACAAGTTCAACATTATCTTGTATATAGTTATGATGAATGCTTGTATCTAGATGAATACCCTTCTTATCCATATAATCCCAGGAAAATGCATTGGAGTATTTCTGTAACATCTGAAATAATTGTTCTTTATACGACTTATCTAAGGCAAAACTAATATTTAAATATTTTTGAGAGTAGATTTCAATGCTTTAACTACATGATTGGTATATAGAATTTATAGGAAGTATGGACTAAAACAAAGATGTCAAAGTATACATAATACACATTTCCTAAGAAAATTGTCCCAAAATATGATCAACATAAAGTTCCTTAAAGAATGATGTCTGCCCTATAAAATCAAGATTATAGCTAAAATGATTGAGTAGATTTTCATTAGTATTTTATTTTATATTCATGGCCTATGCAATTGTTAAAATAGGTTGAATTACTTCTCCATCAGAATCAGTGTCATCAAGCCATGATACATGTTCTAATTCATTTCCAATTTTTGTAGGCGGGATAAAGCATGACTTGTTTGCTTATGTACCTTTTGTAAAGGTCATATTTACTAATTGGTATCTAATAAATTCATCACTATTTCCATCCAAGGTATTATTAAAATTAAAGAATGTCCTCCTAAATTAGAATTGGGTTGAAGAATTAGGAAGTCTATAGGGTATTCCAAGGAGAAAATAATTTCTTATATTACGCCCCTAGGCATTACCTTAGATCAGATCTATTAGATAATTCTAATACAATGTGTGTTGGTTGAAGAGTACATATTTTTAGATGTTCCATAGTTTCCATTTTCATTACAATGAAAGCTACACCTAAATTTATTCAAGTATTTGGAATATAATTTTTGATGATGATAATTGTAACAATTGGTATTCCTGGATCAACACATTTTTTTGTAATAACTCTAGTTAGTATAAAATTTGCTAATTTTCTGATAACTTGAATAGTTGGTGGGTCTTTCTTTCTTAACTCTAAGTGTGCCATAGAACACCCCATTTATTTTGTAATAAAACCTCGACATTTAAATTCATCTAAATTCATCCATAGTTTTATGTGGAATGTACCTTTACATGGATTTTCCTTAAGGATAATGCAAGTTGAACATTCAAATTCATTGTCTAGTTTATGCCAAGTGTCACTTTATTACTTGTTTAAGTATTCCATGGAGTAGTCATAATAGTAAAAGAGGAAGTCCTTGACTTTTCCTTGCTTTAAAGTTTCACATTTTACTTTTATGGGTGTTCCATGGAGTAGCCATAAGTTTTTGGTGGGGAAGTCCTTGACTTCATACTTTAAAAGGTTCACATTTGGTCATTCAAATTTCCTTGGAAGCTCTACAAAATTAGCTCATAGCTTCCCTAATAATAAAGTAGAGATCTTTATCAAGCAAGTTGGCATTTTCTCATATTATCTACAAATCAATACCAGAGCAAATCGAGACTTGAGGACTTAATCCTACTACTTAAGATGAAAAAAACCATGGGACTTTGGAACCTTCACCCACTTTCTAGAGGGAATATTATTAAGAAGGACAACTTTCCTTTGACACATGTTCATTTATGGTATCTAAATCCACAAAAGGAGGGGCCACCTATGAAGATTTTTATTTATGTTAATTATATCCACAAATGTTAAGGTCATCTTCTAGGTAAAGGAAGTGGGTCCACCAAGTGAATTACCAAATCTACTTTTACATGTTGATCAAGCTCCCTAACTACACTTTTTTGGGACTAGAGGCTAGTAGCCAATTCTTGCAATATTGTTTGAACAATAATTGAAGTGAGTTCTATAAAATTTGACTAACCTTTCAATAAAAAGGGATTAAAAGAATTCCTCTGCACCTACTCTAGTTGGAAGTGCATAGGTTTAGTGTCTTCCATTCTCACTTATACATCATCAAATTATTAGGCATATATTTTTTAGGGCATGTTTTCTTGAGGTGGCCATACAAATGAAATATAGAGCACCTAAAAGGGATATTTACATAATCAATATCTTAACAATATGAACAATTCATTACCTAGATATCAGTACATTCATTCAAACCATCTCCCATGTTCAATTCCACACAAATTTTCACCATAGAAGTCCTATCTAGAGAATGTGTTTCTTCATCTACATCCAACATCATACCCAACCTATTTCGTATCATAGTTAACTCCATCTCTAACCACAACTCTAATGTAAGTGAATGAATTTTCATCCATAATAAATGGATACTATCCTTCTCTCTCATTGGATCATACATAGGGGTCCAATTTTTAAGGATGAGATTGAACTATACCAATACCATTTCCCCTCCATGATGTTTTATTTGTCCTTTATTATTTGAAAGATAGAAGTAATCTAACCCTTAGCGAATGAATTTAAAATAGGAGCATAGCCAAATTTGTTGTTTCCATTCATTTTCTCACCCACATGCTCATTGATTTTTTAGAGATAACTCTGCCATGAAAATTTTCCATTAATGTTTCTTCTTGATAGAGTTGCACATGCTTCCTTACCATATCTTTACCTAATAATAACATCATTCCTTCTACACTTCACTTCACTCATTTATGCTACCTTCTTCTCTTTACCAACTCTTCCTCACCACACTGTGTGCTTCCCAACCTCCCATTCTTATTGAACTTAGTGGTAATTTTAGAGGAAAACTGGATTGAAAAATCCTGATTCTCAGCCCCCTTTTTTGGATTCTTCTAACATTCCAAATACCACCAAAATTGACATTGAATGGCTACAAATTCTATGTCATTAATGGATTGTAGTGGAAGTGAGGTCCTCCTTACAACCTTATAATTTCCCACCAACTCCCCCTTAACATAAGGAACTTCTAGCCTAAACTGTCATCTATATCCAAGGAAGGACATGGCCATTTAGAAACCCTAAAATTCTCATCATTACCCATAGTCATATATGAGAATCCCAATAACTCTTTCCCCCAAAATTTCTTTTCTCTAGAGATTTGCATAATCAGGTTTTCTAGATGGATTTGATAGGCCCTTATTTTAATTGATTATTGCTAAAATATTTTCCATGATTACCACATATATGAAAGCATATATAAGAAATAATAAGAACAAGGTCTCCACTTAATCAACCTATGCCATAGCACCTACATTCATGGGATATTAAAGAAAACATCTAATTTAACTAGATATTAATAAAAACCTCCCAAAATCCTTTTGTTGAACCCCACTCTCAACACATCTTTCTAATAAAAATAACTCCAATATTTAGTATATATTCTCTATTTTTACTGAATACTCCTTTTTATACCCCCAAATATTGATAAAATCCTCCTGTCCCATATCCCCTAGTTATGTATGGACTTGCTTACCATACATCAATTCATATAGGGTGAAACCAATAACATTTCTCCACATTGTTTTGTATTCCCAAAAAGCTCCTTGGAATATTTTCTACTCAATCCTTTCAATGGAGTTGAATTGTCTTGGATAAAATTCTTCTAGGACCTTGTTTGTAGACTCCACTTAGCCATTTCCCTATGTATGATAAAGAGGAAAATTTCAATGCTTGATATTATATTGTTGGATAATTACATAAACCAAGTTGAATGTAAATTAAATTCTCTATGGTAAATAATACTTTCCCTTGGAACTCCAAATCAAAGAGAAATGTCCTCAAACAAAAGATCTACTAATGACTATTCAATTTGTTTTGTTAAATCTTTTTCCTCCACACATTTGGTAACATAATCAATGCATAGTAATATGTACCTCTTCTTCTTTAACAAGGGATTAATAGCCCCTATAAAGTCTAATTCCCATTTTTTGAAAGGTTCAACAATAACTTCTGGTTGAAGAGTTATTTTATCTAATGCTATTGGATGGCCCATTCCTTGATAACTATCAGAAATCTTGACATACCTTTGGGCATCTCAGAAAAGAGTTGGCCATTGGTATCCTAAGCGAATTATTTTGTATTTATCTACAAAATTTCCACCACATGCTTATTCATGACAAGCTTTAAAAATATATAACATTTCACGCTTCCCTAACACATCTACTAATAATCAAATCTAGCCTTGTGTAGAAAGGTCCCATTGAATCCGTGAATATTTGACACTTTGTCTAATAATCTTTTTCTTCTCTCTTAGTGAAAAATGTGATTTTAATTTTCCTATAGATAGACAATCAGCTAAATAAATAAACCTTAGAGATTGAATAGATACAAGAAATAAATTTTCATCAGGGAAATTATATTTTACATAAATGGTCTCATTAGGATTAATGATACAAGAAAGAAAACTTGCAACCATATTTTCTCTTCCAAGTCAATCTAAAATCACAATATTGAATTTATTTAGTAACAAATCCACCTTGTTGTCCTTCCATTTATTATTATTTTAATCATGTGACACCTAATGATAGAGTGATCAATGTGAACAAAAAATTTGTAACCAGTAATATAGTGCTAAAATTTATTAATAGCATGATTAACTACCAACATTTCTTTCTTAGTAACCATATAATTAAGCTCAGTAAGAGTTAAGTTTTTAAAGAAATAAATGACACAGGTTGTCCTAAAACTTCTCCTACTGCTGAAGCAAATGCATCCATGTACATATGAAATGGCAGGGTCCAATTTGATCCCCTTAGCACTGGTGTTATAGAAAAATTTTCCCTTATAATATTGAAAGCAATCTGACAATCAACATTTCAAGAAAACTCACCATCTTTTGTGAGTAATTTGAACAATGGCAACGCTGTTTTATTAAAATTTTCTATGGAATTTCAGTAGTAGCTTGCATGTCCCAAAAAAATTCTTACATCCATTTGAGTGGATGGGATTGGTAATTTAGTAATTACTTCAATTTTGGTTAGCTTGAATTTGATTCTTGCAAGAGAAGCATGGTGGCAAAGAAAAATTTGTTCAGTTGGCAACACAAAACATTTTCCATTATTTTTAGAATATTATTTAAGGCTTCCTCACTGAAGAATTTCCATATACTAGAAATCATCCATGTGTATCTCTAAACAAACATATATTAGTTTAGGAAAATAACTAATTCTGCCATTTGAAATGTGGCAGGTGCATTACATAGTCTAAAGGTTATAGCTTATAGGCATATGTTCCCCATGAACATGTAAAGGTTTTTTTCTGTCTTGATCATCTAAAGCTATTTGAATTTGATTATACCCATTGAATCCATCGAGATAAAATAATATTTCTTTCCTACTAATGTATCTAGAACTTAGTCAATGAAAGGAAAATGAAAATGGTCTTTTAAGTTTGCTTTATTTAATTTTGAATAGTCAATGCACATTCATGATTTTTCATTCTTTTTGGGAACAATTACCAATGGTGAAATCCATTTGAGGTTCGAGATAGAGTAGATAAAATTTACTATTTCTGAAGTTCTTCTTGTAGGTTTTAACCCTGTACAGAAATTACCTGCATACGAATTCTTAAACAAATAAAATAAACAATGCGAGAGCAGAACACATAAAACACATATGCACAGAGATTTTTCCCTGGATCCCAAAACCGGGACTACCAGCTTGATTTTTCATTATGTTCCTTTCAATGTTACAATACATATTTATACATGCCGAAGCATCCAATACCATGGACCGAAAAACCATCGCGTCCAATACCATGTGCGAAAATCATGCACAAAACCATAGGTAGGTTCGCCCAACCTAATATAGGGTCCAAAAAAAATTTTCCCGGGGCGCTGCCCCGGACCCCGTAGAGGGGGGCTACCCGCCCCCCTCAAACCCCCCGGACAGGGGGGGCTGCCGCCCCCCCTGTGACCCCCCCGCTGCGCAGTTGGCGCAACGAAGGGGGGCTACCGCCCCCCTCTAACCCCCCGTTTAACTACGTAGGTTAGTCGTGGAAAGAATATAACACAACCCAACACTTCTTTCAGTATATCTTTAAAAATTGGACTCATTCTTCTCTGATGCTGCCTAACAAGTTTAACATTATCCTATATATAGTTATGATGAATGCTTGTATCTAGATGAATACATAATACATGTTATAATTCATTTATAGTTTTGGTAGGGGGATAAAGTGTGACTTATTTGACTTATGTACCTTTTGTAAAGGTCATATTTCCTAATTGGTAGCTAATAAATGCATCACTATTGGCATCCAAGATCTTATTAAAATTAAGGAATGTCCTCCTAAATTAGAATTGTGTTGAAGAATTATGAAGTCTATAGGGCATTCCAAGGAGACAATAATTTCTTATATTACACCCCTTGGTCTTACCTTAGATCTACTAGTTAATTATAATACTGTGTGTGTTGGTTGAAGAGTACATTTTTTTAGATGTTCCATAGTTTCCATTTTCGTTAAAATGGTATAAATTTATTAGAGTATTTGGAATATAAATTTTGATGATGATAATTGTAACAATTTGTATTCTTGGATCATGTAATAACTTCTACTTAGCATATAATTTTCTAATTTTATGATAACTTGAATAACAGGCGGGTCTTTCTTTCTTAACTCTAAGTATGCCATAGAACATCCCATTGCTTTTGTAATAAAATCTCGACATTTAAATACATCTAAATTCATTCAGAGTTTTATGTGGAGTGTATTTTTAAATGAATTTTCCTTAAGGGTAATGCAATTTGGAAATTCAAATTCTTAGTCTAGTTCATGTCAAGTGTCACCTTATTACTTATCTAGGTCTTCCATAGAGTAGCCTTAATAGTCAATGAGGAAGTCCTTAACTTTCCTTGCTTTAAAAGGTCCGCATTTGACTTTTATGGGCTTTTCATGGAGTAGCCATAAGTTTTTGGTGGGGAAGTCCTTGAGTCCATGATTTAAAAGGTTCACATTTGGTCATTAAGATTTCCTTGGAAGCTCTACAAAAGCTAGCTCATAGCTTCCCTAATAATAAAGAAGTAGTTGTTATCAAGCATGTTTGTATTTTCTCAAATTATTTGCAAATTGATATTGGAGCAATCCAAAATTTTTCTAGGGGCAAACAATTGAGGAATTTTGATGCAATATTGCTAATAATTTTTTGGGGACTCCCCAAAGGCAAGGTTGGATGCTTATGAAAAATCCCTAGGACAAAATCTTGGTCATTCTTTGGATAAGTCATAGTTCCTTTATATCAAGCTTTATCTTGGAATTCCCCATATAGTGACTTGGGGAAATCTAGGAAACCTTCAAAAATACTTTGAAGATACCAACAAGTATAAGGGATTCAGAGAGAAAACATAGGCACACTTGAACATATTACGACATTAATCTCCATGTGTTACTTGCACCCATTTTAGCTTCATGGATACCTACATGTTACCTACTGTTTAGGGATAAATTCCCCTAGGGTCTTGGGTTGATACCCTAGCAGATCAGAGGTTATCTACAAAGAAAAACAAGCATTCCACACAACCATGATGCTAATATAAACAAACTACATGAAGAGAGGTGCACCTAGGGGTCCTTCGTTTGGGAAGATCTAACCAGGGTCCAAACCCTCTTGGGGTTCCTTTTAGTCCTTCAACCTGCAAAACAATCAATTCCAAAAAGCACAACCTTATATTGACCAAGCATCATAAAGAAATCATCTTCATAGCATATTTAAAGGTAGTTAGTTATACAATTAAAACAACCATTCATATGTGAATCATAACATTGATATCATAACACGAAGAAGATTTATATCAGGAACAAGACAAGCATTTCTTTTATTATAGATAACTAAAGTACAGAAAGGAATGATTTCACCTAAGTCTTCCTTTCGCAGGCTCCAAGCGGAACCGTCCTCCAGATTCGTCCAGTCTCAAGCCTTCAACAAACTCCTTCCATGACTTACTCCAAGATATCTCAAGTAGTGGAGAGACATCATAACTCAAGGAAACAAAGGTTTCCTGTAATGGGGGAAGTGCTGGAAGCACAAGGATCTTCAGACTTGGTCAGGGATAATCTCAGCAGAGTGATTTTTCTCTCTCTCTCTTCTCCTCCTTAGGCCTTCCCATTGAAGCCTTTTTATACTTCTCCCAAAGTAATTTTTTAGTTGGGAATTCATTGGGAACAGTTGGGCCACGGGCACTAATAGGTAATCAACAGGTAAAACCCATGATCTCTGCCTGAAATTAAGGAGATTTAATTTTTAAAGTGTTTTAAGACATATACATGGGTTGGGTATACACAGACCCGCGTACACACGCGTTTAGCTCAGGGAAATGTCACGTATAGGGAATAAAACACTATTTTTTAAGTATTTGGACTAGGTCTGGAGGGAGGGGTTGTCCTAGGCCATGAGTGCAGCATCACAAACATCAAAAGTGAGATTTGGAGCTATAACACCTACATCTAATTAGAATGAAGTTTTCCCCCTCATAGAAGTTAATCCTACAACTCGAGATGAAAAAATTCCATGGGACTTTAGAATCTTCACCCCCTTTCTAGAGGGCATTTTATTATAAGGATAACTAGCCTTACAAGAAAAAAGTCCTCCTCTTTTGACACTTGTTCATTTATGGTTTCTGAATCCACTAAAGGAGGGGCCTCCTATGAGGATTTTTATTTATGTTAATTACATCCACAAAAGTTAAGGCCTTCTTCTAAGTAGAGGGAGTGGGTCCACTCTACTTTTACATTTTGACTTAGGCTCCTTAACTACTGTTTTTTGGGACTACATGCTAGATGTTGGGCACTAGCCACGTCTTACAATATTGTTTCAATAATAATTGAAGTGAGTTATACAAAACTTGACTAACCCTTCAATAAAAAGGGATTAAAAGTATTCCTCTTCACCTTCTCTAGTTAGAAGTGCACATGTTCAGTGTCCATTCTCACTTATACATCATCAACTTGTTAGGCATATATATTTTTAGGGCATGTTTGCTAGAGGTGCCCATACATATGAAATGTGAAAACCTAAAAGGGATATTTACATAATCAATATCTTGACAATATGAACAATTCATTACCTAGATATTAGTACACTCACACAAACCATCTCCCATGTTCATTTCCACACAAATTTCCACGGTAGAAGTCCTATCTAGGAAATGTGTTTCTTCCTCTACATCCAACATCCTACCCAACCTATTTCCTCTCATAGTTAAGTCCATCTCTAACCACAACTCCAATGGAAGAGAATGCATTTTCGTCCATAATAATTGGATACTATCCTTCTCTCTCATTGGATCATACATTGGCATCCAATTTTTAAGGGATGAGATTGAACTATACAAATACCTTTTCCCCTCCATGATGTTTTCTTTGTCCTTTGTTATTTGAAAGATAGAAGTATCCCTAACTACTCTTTTTTACGACTAGAGGCTAGACGTTGGGCACTAGCCAAGTCTTATTGTATTGTTTCAACAATAATTGAAGTGAGTTCTACAAAATTTGATTAAACCTTCAATAAAAATGGATTATAAGTATTCCTCTTCACCTCCTCTAGTTGGAGGTGCACATGTTTAGTGTTCTCCATTCTCACTTATACATCATCAACTTGTTAGGCATATATTTTTTAGGGCATGTTTACTTGAGGTGGCCATACATATGAAATATAGAGCACCTAAAAGGGATATTTACATAGTCAATATCTTGACAATATGAACAATTCATTACCTAGATATCAATACTTCATGTAAACCATCCCCATTGTTCACTTCCACACAAATTTTCACCATAGAAGTCCTATATAGGGAATGAATTTCTTCATCTACATCCAACATACTACCCAACTTATTTGCTATCATAGTTAAGTCCATCTCTAACCACAACTCCAATGGAAGAGAATGCATTTTCATCCATAATAAATGGAGACTATCCTTCTCTCTCATTGGATCATACATAGGGGTCCAATTTTTAAGGGATGAGATTGAACTATAACAATACCATTTCCCCTCCATGTTGTTTTCTTTGTTTGTTATTATTTGAATATAGAAGTAATCCAACAACTAGCGAATGAATGGAAAATAGAAGCATAGCCAAAGTTGTTGTTTCCATTCCTTTTCTCACCCACAAGCTCACTGATTTTTTAGAGATAACTCTACCATGAAATTTTCCCATCAATGTTGCTTCTTGATAGAGTTGCACATGCTTCATCACCACATCTTTACCAAATATTAATATAATTCATTGTACTCTCTGTTTTACACATTTAGGTTACCTTCTCCTCTTTAGCACCCCTTCCTCGACACACCACGTATTGCCTAACCTCCTGTTCTCATTGACCTTAGTGGTGATTTTAGAGGAAAATTGGATTCAAAAATCTTGATTGTCACCCCCTTTCTTGGATTCTTCTAACATTCCCAATACTACTAACATTGACATTGAATGTCTAAAAATGCTATGTCATTAGTGGATTGTTGTGGAAGTGAGGCCCTCTTTACAACCTTATCACTTCCCACGAACTCCCCCTTAATCAAAAGAAACAGCTAGCTTAAATCTTCATTTATCTCCGAGGAAGGACATGACCCTTTAGAAACCCTAACATTCTCATAATTGCCCATGGTAATTTATTAGAATCCAAATAAGTATTTCCCCCAAAATTCCTTTTCTCTAGAGATTTGTATACGTAGGTTTTATAAACAAATTTAATAGGCCCTTATTTTCATCAATTATTGCTAGAACATTTTTCATGATTACCACCTATATGAAAACATCTCTAAGAAACAATAGGCACAAGGTCTCCACTTAATTAGCCAGTGTCATAGAAATTGCATTCATGGGACATTAAAGAACACCTCCAATATGATTCGCTAGATATTAATAAAAGCCTCCCAAAATACTTTTGTTGAAACCCACTCCAAATAGATCTTTCTAATAAAAATAACCCACATATTTAGTATATATCCTCTATTTTTATCGAATACCCCTTTTTATACCCCCAAATATTTATAAACTCTTCTTATCCCAAATCCCCTATCCCAATAATTACAATATATTGACTCTAGTTTTCACAATTTTAAAATCCCCTTAATGAATGAATGTTGTAAGATATTGGTCAACATTGTGAAGTGCCTATCACAACAAGGTAATAGTATGAAGTCTCTCCTTTATTATTCATAAACACAAATACATTTTGCTAATTAATAACACACTTAAAAACCCCATGGTGATAGGATAATAGACCATATCAAAGGGTATGATCAAATATCACTCCATAAACTAGATATGAAACCTAGCCACCATGTTTCCCCATAAATAATTCCCATAGTTCCCATGCTCTAGTGTAACCTCTAAATAGCACAAGAAGGGTCTATAATCAAGATGCTAATGAACAACATTATCATGTATCCAATAATAATATCTTGCCTTCCATATCTTTGGTTATGTTTGATATTTGTCCCCCAATCTTGTTTGATAGACATGTAAGGCTTCATTCCACCCACCTTTTCGTATGCATAATTTATTTTCAAGTATGTGGTTTTTCCTATGGAACTTGATCAACACCGGAAGTGTGGATGTCACAAAGCCTCTTTAGTTGTGATTGTCTTATTCTTACCCACTTCCAACCTTTTACTGAGCAAATCCACACTCTACATACAACCTATATTCATAACCATCCTTTTGGGGCATTGTCTAAACTTGGTTAATTCATCATGTGTTTGTTATGAACCAAATCCTTAAAAGATCATAAGAAACCAAAAGTACACAACATGTGCACCAATGTGAGCGTGGAGTACAACTCCAAGGTAGATAAGAGAAATAAGTCGCGCAATAACTCATTGAAGAGTTGGAAAATTTAGTTAAAATACACAAATAATTTCATACATCCAAATCAGATGATCTTGATAATGACTACATGATCTCCATATATACCTGTTCACACATTGCATACATGACCCCTTTATTATTAGGCTAACCCTATTACATACACATTTAACCCATATATGCCCCACACTAGAGGTTATATCATATATATTCAAATCCCATGTATCCCCCCAGGGTCATATCATAATACCTTCCTTTAAAAAGCTTTTTTTTATGTGGTTCACGAATCCTGAAGATCAATAACTGCTACGTCTATAGAATATTTGTACCAGGAAGATCGACCCAAAGGGATCATTTCATGTCAGATCAACCATGAAGCCTGACCCCGAGAGTGTCAAGAGAATTGAACTCGTGACCTTTCAACAACAAATGTGCTTTAATGATGGGGACTCGACCAATTGAGCTAACCTTGGGGGCTCTTCCTTCAAAAATTTTTGTCCACAAAGCTTTGAAATTAAGGGTGTTACATGTCATAAAACCTTGAAATGGATTATTATTCATTGACTTTTAATCGTTTTCAAGATATTGAGTATAATAGTGTTGTAGTCTGAAAGTGGAAAAATATATAATTTAAATGATGCAACTCTATCATCTTATAAAAATAATCATACCATACATAATATGAGTACAAAAAAGCCCTACTACATTTGAAAATATAATCTCCAACCACTCTTTGTTAGAATATCAACAACACAACATATAATGCATTAACATTTTTGTAAATATCATCTCTCACTTAACTCACAATTAAAAAAACAAATATTTGTAATATTTCCCAATAACCACAAAACAAAAAAACCACTAATCTTTTATCATTTTTGTAAATATTCATCCCACTCAATAAATATCCACTAATATGTTCTAA
>Ga0115848_100226_pt1 | contig 19563 bp, 18 predicted proteins | sample InSIn3gowninarea_FD_83862 | JGI IMG/M metagenome (GOLD analysis project Ga0115848, IMG submission 83862) | reverse complement strand
AGGTCTCTTTCCAGTCTGCCGCTTCGCCCGCGCCTTGCCACGATCTTGTCTCGTCTCCTTGCAGAGACTCGACTTTAATGACGTCTGCGCCATAGTCGGCGAGGATTTGGCTATAGCAGGTCTCTTCTCTGCGGCCGGTCTCATTACATGGGTGAGTTGCATATCATGACTGGTTGGTTTGAGCAGGGCATACTGACATTCCGCTAGGGCGTTGGGGCAGACCATGGTGTGCACTGGGCTGGTTTGGCATTCGGACTCGGCATGCTAGTCTTCGGTCTCGTTGTAGGGGGCTCCGTTGCAATTGCATATGCCATCGACTGCTTCCCGCAAATCGGCGGTGAGTCAATGGCTTCGGTTATGGTGATCCGAAACACTATCGGATTCGCACTGAGCTATGCAATTACGCCATGGTATACTGGAATGGGCTTGCAAGACTGTTTCATTACCGCAGGATTTGTGTCCATCGTCTGCATGGGGACTTTCCTACTGTTCATGTGGAAGGGTAAAAGCCTTCGAAGGTTTTCCGCGAAGACATATGGACAGTACGCTGAGAATAGTGTCATCGGTGCCCATTGAAAAGGCTCCAAGAGAATAATTACAAATAGATTCTTCAGACCGAACCGTGAATAGACAAGCCGAGCAATGCATTCGTACATACAAATCGGCGACTTCTTCTCTCTGGACATATGTCTTCCTTTGCGAAAATCACTTTTGAGAATAGCGTGCAGCTCGTGAAAACATAAGCTGACGTGTGTATGTGTGTTGTGTTACACTATGAAACCAGCTGAGATGCCGACATGCTCTTCCGCTCGGAAGAACCCCTCTTTTACGAACCATGATTTAAGATACTTTGCCGGGAGCTTCGAACATCAGCAACCTCAGTCATTAGATCTCATTCTACTACACTCAAGTGTTGACTGCCGACTAATAATGGCTAACGCTCCAGGTGGATACGATGGTTCTCCGAGCGGAGTGGATTTGGCCACATTCCCTGCAGCGGCAAGACTTGTCGAAAGAGTTGGCCAGTTCATGAAAGAAGTACAGCATCTGTAAGTTAGAAATTTTGAACACGGGTTTCAAGAATCGAGTAGGCACTGAAACGTAGAAAGCACACCAGGCAAAGACCTAGAAGGCCGCCTCAACCGAGAATATGGCCCCGGTAACGCTTTCTACGAAGACTTCTGTGATCTGGTAAAGACAGGCATAGATGAAGGTTGGGCAGCTTCTGGTGAGCTTGATGGGCCCAAATATCGCCGTGGTAGAGTACGTTATGATCAAGCCCTTTGCACGTCACAAGTTCTTCTTGCTCATTAAAGGCGCAAATCCAGATTGCCTTGCCATCTGCCGAGACGCTGTTCATGTCCATCACGACTGCCTTCTTCGACTCAAAAGAAGTGTACGCCGGACAGTATCACAAGGTAGCCATGACCAAGTCTTGAACCATTTAAGTAGCGACTGACACGACGTAGCATCCATATGGGGAAATCAATTGTGTTGTTCCTATAGACGACACATTTGAACTGGAAGGATTGCCCGTCGGAGAAAATTGGCGAGGAGCAGGTTGGACGTCCCTGGCTCCAGGCACACATCACTATCCTCGTTCAAGAGGCGGGAAAGGCGTCGCGCTTTTCTTCTTGCCCAGTGGGAGGATCGCGTACGATGCTCAGCCGGGAGAGCCGCAGCCTGCGAGCATCTGACGCCGTGGGCTCTCTTCAATAGCTCTTCGGCAGATCGAGTACCTTTTCGGATATGTAGTTCAGACACATCTCTCTACTGATCGGTGCCAGACGAGGAATGATGACCTCTCTGAGGAATCTCTCGACGTGGTATCTGCCATAGGTCAGCATTCACGTAGGTACATCAACAATCGTTCGAATCACTTGCTCCTTCGCATACCCCATGCCGCCCATGCTACAAACAGCAGTCTCACAAGCCATGAAAGCATTCTCACCGGCGAGATACTTGACTGCGTTGGCATACTCCCCGCTAGCAAAGCCTTTGTCCCACATCTTCGCCGCTTGCATGGTGATCAGTCGTGTGCTTTCAAGCTTACACCACGCTTCCGCCAGCGGATGCTGGATTGCTTGGTTCTGCCCAATAGGTCGTCCAAACACGACACGCTCGCGAGCATAATTTGCTGCATGACGGAGGGCTGCATACCCAATGCCGACCGCTTCGCCGGACAGCAATATGCGCTCGGCATTCATGCCGTGTAGGATCAGTTTGAAGCCGTCGCCTTCTGCGCCAATACGATCTGCGGCTGGCACTTTCCACCCGTCGAAGTATAGGGAGTTGGTGTCTACTGCTGCTCTTCCCATCTTCTGAATCTCCGTGACTGACACTTGATCTCGGTCAAGGTCTGTGTAGAAAAGGGTCAAGCCTTCGCTTGGCTTCTTTACCTCTTCAAGAGGTGTAGTTCGCACTAAGATCAAGATCTTCTCTGCAACTTGCGCAGTCGAGGTCCAAATCTTGCTGCCCTTTAGCACATAATGGTCACCATTCTTGGTCGCAAGTGATTGCAGTTTCAATGTATCGAGACCAGTGTTAGGCTCCGTCACAGCAAAACAAGCTCTCTCCTTGCCCGCAATCAACGGCTTCAAGAACCGCTCTTTCTGTTCTTCGTTGCCATACTTGACGACCGGTGCCAGTCCGAAGATGTTCATATGAACACTGCTGCTTGCCGTGTAGCCGCCACCAGACTCGGCGATGGTTTGCATCATGATCGTAGCCTCTGCAAGTCCAAGCTCGCTACCTCCATATTCAGAAGGCATCATGATGCCCAACCAGCCTGCGTTGGCGATTTCTTCTTGGAACTCCGAAGGCCATCGCGCGGCGTTGTCGATGTCAAGCCAATATTTCTCTGGGAAGCGGGAGCAGATTTTGGCGATCGCTTCTCGAACTGTGGATTGTGATTCTGTGTAGTCTGGATAATTAGGTAGGTATTCGGTCGCTTTAGCAACGAAAGATCGATGTTGTGGCAAGCTGGGCGATCTAAACGGTGAGTGTATTGGTTGGTTGAATAGCTGTGGTGATATTCTTGATGTGGACTTCGACAAAGCCGGTCGCGGTACAAGCTGCCGCCGAATGTTTCCCAAGGTCAAAGACATCATTGCTGCCTTTGAGATGCTTCAGCGAAAGCAATCTCATCGTCACCTCAAATGAAAGACGGATCAAAACACTCGTGGGCAACGAAACAGAGTTCGACCTCGGCTTGCTGCTGCCACCCCGCCTGGTCGATGGAGATGGAGATGCAAGATCATCATCGATGCTAATAATTACTGAGCTGCCTAACGATTGCGAGTGATAACAACCAGACAATCGGCTTGCTCAGATAATGGCAGCAGCTGTCGGTCAAACCAGTGTTGATATTGCACCAACATGATACGCTCTGGACACCATCGCGCCTCGTCGGCTGCAACTTTCTACGCTCAAAGCTTCCGACATTGTGCTTTGCGCCACAACAAAACATGCAGACGAACACGTTCGGACTCCAAACATTCAAGTACTGGACCTGGAGCGTTAGAAGGCGTGCGTGTCCTTGACTTCACTCGAATTCTAGCAGGACCTTTCTGCAGCCAAATCCTCGCCGACTATGGCGCAGACGTCATTAAAGTCGAGTCTCTGCAAGGAGACGAGACAAGATCGTGGCAAGGCGCGGGCGAAGCGGCAGACTGGAAAGAGACCTCTGAGCCCATGAGTTTCTACTTCGCATCGGTCAACCGCAACAAGCGAAGTATAACTTTAGATCTCAAGCAACCCGAAGCGCTGGAAATCGTTTACGAGCTGGCCAAATCGTCAGACGTTGTGTTAGAGAATTTCGTCCCTGGGTCAGCAGATCGATTAGGCATTGGGTATGAGGTGCTGTCAAAGATAAACCCACGCCTAGTCTACGCTTCGATATCTGGATATGGCGCGTCAGGGCCTTACAGCAAGCGCGCAGGCTACGACGCCATTGCGGCAGCAGAGGGTGGTTTGATGCACGTCACTGGTCACCCTGACGGCGCGCCCGTGCGGCCAGGATTGGGCATGACTGACATGGCAAGTGGCCTGTACGCCCATGGCGCTGTCATGGCTGCCTTGTACAGCCGAGACCGTACTGGACAAGGCCAGCACATCTCTGCATCGCTGTTTGAAACGCAAATCAGCTTGCTCATAAACGTGGGCGCGAACTGGTTGAACAGAGGAGTAGAGGGGAAGCGTTATGGCGCCGCACATCCTAGCATCGTGCCGTATAACACGTGGGAATGCAAAGATGGCCAATGGTTGGCGGTTGCTGCCAACAACGACCGTCAGTTCCGCATACTGTGTGAACGACTAGGCTGCTTCGATCTCTTGGACGACGAGAGATTCACGACCAATGCCAAAAGAGTAGAGCATCGGCCGCTCATGGATGAGATCTTCGATACGAAGTTCAGAGCAAAGTCTTCTGAAGAATGGCTTAAAGTTCTTGATGGTTCGGGACTCGCTTTCGGAAGCGTAAACACGATCCAGAAGGCGTTTGAACATCCTCAAACGCGAGCCCGAGAAATGATCCAGCCCGTGGAGTGGGAAGCGATGGTGAATGGCTTGTGGCAGAGTATTGGACCGCCTGTCAAATTTGAGAAAACTAAAGCGGCACTCAGATCCAGACCGCCACTCCTTGGGGAGCATAGAGACGAGATTCTGGGAGAGTTGGGTTATTCCCAAGACAAGATAGATGGTTTGAAGCAACGCAACATTGTTTGAGCAGTACAAAGAAGTCCGCGATACTCCTGTGGGCGCATCTCAGCGGCATGTCTAGAGTGCTCCCGCTGTTGATGCTGATTGGTACTAGCAGACTACCCACCCGAAAGGTGTTGGAGATCCATCGGGATATCAATGGCAATAATACTGGTTGTTGTTCCAGCTGTAACGACGAGCATCGCTGTACGCTGTACGCCAGCTCACGCACAGGAAGTATGCGTATGTAGTATGACAGACAACGGCTCGAGGAGAGCTGGAAGTAAGTACACTACCGAAAGCACGCGCACACGCTTATACTGCGGTGTGCCGAAGACGAGGAGCCCAGTGGACGTAAACGCCCTGCTATTGGGACGCGGAACGCGGAACAGGAACAGGTGGAGCCTCGGCCAAGCGCTTGCTCGTACAGCAATTGCATGCCGTAGTGGGATTTCGTTTCGCATCGGTGTGAGACGGAGACGTGGACCTCCTTCTGCAGAACTTTCGAGGCAGTCGTGGCACCTCATGGGAGCTCCTGGTACAAAGAGCGCAATCGAAACAGCGTGTCGGACAATGGGCTGGAAGTGAAACGTGATTACGCGTGCGATGATTTGAGGTGCCCTACCTCCTACGGCCCACGCGCATGTCTCCTGATGTCATTACGGAGGAGCATCTGGTTGCGGGCGATCGATGTGAGGAGCTGTGGAATAAACTACTGGGACTGAATCGCAGCTTCCGCATTGGGCTTGGTCAACGGTAGTGAATGATTCGTGTCGACGGTGCTTTGCCCAATGCTAGGAGACGCTATTACTTGTTATGGTGATACAGTGGCCTGAACGTGCCTAGCTACTGATTGCCGTTGGCATGTTACCAGGATACAGGCTGTATTGCATTCGTGCCAATCTTGCACTGCGCTGTCGGAGCCAGTCGTCAAGATTGTGCATACCGCCTATCTCCATGCAGAAAACGCTTGACAAGGTCCAGACCTGATACCATCTTACCTTACCAGTCACTGTTCCAGGCCACTCGAACACCTTTGACAGTATATCAGCGGCTAACATCGTCCTCTCGGCGTGTGTATCTGACGGTAGCAGTACAATGGTCAAAGATATCGCATACAAACTCAAGCTGGACTACCTAAACTCGCATCCCACATCCCACGTCTCCTACCTACCCCTACCTCTGATACTGTAGCCGAGATATATAACTTCACCATGTCCAGCAGCCCGAACGTTCCAACGATGCGTTGTCGACGTTTAGTGTCCTGTGGTTCACAATGATCAATTATTGGTCTCACCCAGACTGCCGTGAAACTAGACTAAAACCCGCTAAAGCATGCCATACAACCATGCGACATCCCACAATTATGGCCAGCTGCCGAAGGCTAATCCGCCAAGGGCCTAGGTATCGCGCAGCTCGCAGCCCGCGACTCTTGTTCTTGCATGATCCGTCCCCCCAGATGCGCAAACTCCTTTCCCCTTCGTATTCCACGCTATAGGTACCTTAGGGCTATCATTTAGATGACCTTGTCATAGCGCCTGTTGCCCATGGCGGCAACGAAGGACGATCTTACCCGACCCGATTCGACTCTGCGAGACATGCTTCTCCCGCCCACGCCACCGGAAGAGGACTATAGCAATGCAAATAAGAATCGACTTCAGACGCCCCCGATGCAGACGCTTCAGCAATTGCTGACGCCGGACAACACGCCTCCGGGAATGGTCCTACAGCCTCCCAGGCCTTTGCTGAGCCGGGATCCCAGCTCTAGGGCAGAATCGTTCCGGACTGCGAGGGAAGAGCTGTCGCACGAGTTTCTGGCCCTGGTGTACGAGGCGGGAAGTCAGGTGGCAGATGAGAGCTCGAGCGAGGACGAGTCTCTGCCCAATGGGAAGGATGAAGCAGTTGATGAAGAGCCGTGGCGCGACATACCTGGAGCATTTCGCAATACGCCCAGTACGACGTCGAGCAGAAGCGCGCAGAGACTACACACACCGCTCGGCCCCGCGAGCTCTCCCAGTACAGGCTCGAGCGACAAATTCGTGCGCCCAAAGCAATACCTGGATACTGAAACATCACCGAGCACAGGCTCCAGTCGCAACATCGTGCGCTCGAAGAGATATCGGCATGACACCGAGAGCCCTAGCGACCGACAGAAGGCTTCTCAAACTGGCCGCCTGAACGGCAGCGTTTCATACGCGCACAGCGATAGCGAGAGCAGTTCCGAAGAGGATGATGAAGATTCAGAATCGTCTGATGAAGAAGAAGAAGAAGATGGACATGAAGAGCAAGTCATCGCGAGTGTCGAAAAGGACCCTGACCACGACGACAAAGATGAAGACGAAGATGAGGACGACGATGATGACGACGATGATGACGACGACGAGGACGAGGACGAGGACGAAGACGAAGGTCAAGATGGTCATGACCACGACAAAGAAGCTGGACACGACTGGGAGAACCAAGTCTCGTATCTAGCTTCAGGACAACACGAAGACGCCGCTCGATCAAGTCCCGCTCTCAGTGGGCACGGCAGAAGAGTAGGAAGTGTTCCTCCACAGCCTCCCAAGGGCATGAACAACCCGCCGTTCGCGAAATCAAGTGCAGTAGTGGCCGAGCAAGGCCTTCTCAAGCGCGGCTCGAACGAAAGCAGCTGCCAGCGCAGCGACGATACACCCTCGCCCAGCGTGAGTGCGCAGAAGCGAAGGCAGAGAGCGGTAGCTGCAGACGCAGACGGCACGCCCAGCAAGGAAGGCGCATCTCCACGCGAGGCACGTGATATCCAGAAGATGAGGTGGTTGCGCCAGCATGCCGGGACACTGGCTTCGCCCGACATCCCTGCAGAATTCCTGGCCACACCACCGCGCAACTCGAATGATTTGGTATACAAACACATCCAGCAGGCGAACATGGACCGCTTCGATGCTATAAAGAATGGCCAAGCCGTGGAGGCTGTAGTTATCCCGACCGATGAGGCGCGCAACCACCACCTGCGCCATGTCACGAAGCGCCAATCTCTGCGCAGCATCAGCGACAACAACAGCGCATACAAGCCAAGCAGTGCTCCTAGACGCGAACACTCTTTGCGCTCCAAGAAAGCGCCGACGCCGCAGAAAGCTCAAGTTCCTCGGACAGCTAGCCCTGAGAGCCCGCACAATGCCCGCTCAGTGTCCGGTTCGCACTCATTACGCCACGAAAAGCGGCCTCTTCGTGGAAATGGCCGTCCTCTGCAGTCCAGCGATACCTCACCGGTGCTCTCACGCATGAAAGAACCCCCAAAGCCACGGCAAGAGGCACTCCCGACTACCAAAGAGCCACCGAGGCTCAGGCATTCGTCACTACCTATAAGCCTGGATTCCAAGACGAGTCAAGCAAGTCCGACCTCCCTCGAATTCAAAAAGGGCGATCGCCGCCGTACGCATGCGCTGAGGCGATCATCAAGGGAATACAGAATAGAGAACACACACACCTCAGACGAGCATGTACCGGAGCAGAAGCCTGCCAGCACAATCATTGAGACCACGACTTTTACTTCCCCCCATCTTCTGGGATTCGAGACGCACAATCGCGATCGCAGCCAGGGCACACCATTTTCAGTCAGTGCTGTTTCTGATCGCACGGAGATGGAAGTTTGTGAGGCACAGAACGTGGCATTATACCCACACAGCAATAACAGTCTGCTTGTCGTTCAGCACCGCTCGAAGGCCGAACAAAAAGACCAAGATGCGAGGCATCCACTAGGTAAGACCGCCGGACGTAACCGCCTCGTCAATGACGATGAAGGCATGCGCGCGCCACCACTTTTCCCGGAGTCGCCAGTGCGAGACACCCCTGCAATTGCAGTCAATGGCAAGAGTATACACACGGTCGAAAGTCCACTCACGAACCCGCGTGCAGCGCCCATGCCACCAGTGATCAACTTCATACCCGCCACACCTTCACACGAAGACGACGAAAAAGAGTTGGTTCCCGTTAAAGAAGAAGAAGTTCCAAGCACACCTCAGCGACGAGGCTCGTTGGTAAAACGAGCAAGACGATACAGCGATGTCGTCGTGCGCCCTCTGCTTGGCCGTACCACGGTAACTCGCAGCCATAACATTCGGCCGTCTCCAACAGCATCCGAGAAACGTGACGAGAGACTCCACCCAAATTGGGTGCCAAACAGTTTCTGGGATAACGATGATGATGACGATGAGTACTATTCTGACCCCGAAGATCCGTTCGAGCGTCTTCCGGCTGGAGGTGACACATCCGAGCACCCACGCGCCAAGTTCCCACGTAACATGAGCGTGCGAATGCCCGGCTTCCGTGGCAGCGGCGGCTTCCTACTTGGTAACAGCCTGGGCGTTGATCGACACGGCACAAACAAGCGAAGACCATACATCGAGCCTCCCTCTAGCAACGGCTCTGGTTCAGCACCCAAGCAAACAGTTCGCCGTGTCGCCTCCATGGACTCGGTGGCTTCACACGCCTCAGGCGACGGACGAATATTCTCAATCCCTGGCACGCGCACCAGGCTACAATACGTCGGCTTCAAGCCCATCAAAGACAAGATGAGGAAGAGGCGTGAGACGAAAGAAGATGCAGCACGAGAGAAGAGGAGAGCCGAGCTCAAAGACCAGATTGGCATGCGGATCGTGCATGATGCTTGAGTGCAATTCCTCATTGGCACGGTTGTACCAAGCTTTTGGTGCTCCTCGATCTCTGCGATTACGACATGATCACGATGATGATGAACAATTGTTTACCCAGTTAACGAATTGGATATGATGAGATGCATACGCGCAAGCGAAATTTTCTGGATAGCGCTGCTTTTTGCCATTGCTTTTGCTTCGCTGTAAATTAATACAACAATCAACAAATCTGCTTGACCAAGAACGTAACGTCTGCATCACTTGTCGTGTGCTGTATTGCTTTGTGCTAGCCTAGGACTCCGATTCATGTATTTGAGTACTCTGCTAATGCCATCTAGCGCAGTTGTTGGAACGAACATACTTCATATAAATTACTGACTCGGCCAACTACTAGGCATACCCAAAAAATCCTATCTCAGGAACATTCTAAATCCGTGTAAGTCGTGGGAGATGGCATGATGATTCCTGTGTAGAAGCAGAGTCGTGTATATCGCGATCAATCATACCGCTCTACAACCTATACCTGAACTCCTTGTTCTTCTTATCCGTCACATCCGCAAACTCAATATCGGCCTGATGGCCCAGCTCGCCCTGAGCAACCAATTTGTCGCGTCGCTTGTTCTCCCACATGTAGTAGAATCTCAGCACAAGCGTCAACACCACGGCGACAGAGCAGGTCACAATGATCACGATCTTGGCGGGGATGTAGTTCGGCGCGCTTTCCTGAGTGAATGTCAAGGGTCCGACGATGTTGCCTAGGCAGAAGGAGATGAGGAGGACGGCGTTCATGGTTGTCTGTGAGTGTCAGCATGGACTTGTGGATGGAGAGGGAGAGCGCTGTGTGAGTTGAGGCTACCTTTTTCGTGTGGCCGGCGTAATTGGCGCCGACCCAGCTGTAGACCAGAGGAATTGTCGTTCCAATGCAGTTGGTGAGATAATTGCCGATCAGAAGGCCGACTTTGTATTTGTCGTTGTTTGGCAGGAATGCTAAGAGGCAGCCTCCAAGGATTCCTGGCAGGAGTTGGAAGACGATGTTGAGACCTCGCTGCTGCCAGCGGCCGGCTAGGTAGGTGGCTGTGAGCACGGAGACGATGGATACTGCTCCTGATGGGAGCTGCAGGAGGGCAGTCTGCTTGCTGTTGTAGCCGAAGCCGCGGATGATGGTAGCCTGGAAAGACGAAACCGCACCATTTGGCACATTCGCCGTGATCATGATCAGAGATAGAAGCCAGGTTTGTGGGTCCATGAAACATTCGAGGATCTGGTCGAGCTTTACAGTCTTGTTTTCGATTCCAGTCTGGTTCTCTCGGAGTCGCTCGATCGTCCAAAGTTTTTCTTCGCGTGACAGGAACTTGCAGCGCATGGGGCTGTCAGGGAGGAAGAACAACACGGCTATTCCCACGCTGACGGTGATCAAACCGACGACTAGAAATAGGATTTGCCAGCTGGTGAAGGCGTCGCTTTGGTAATGCTGGAACCCGAAACTCATGAGGGAGCCGATTATCGTGCCCACTCCGACGCCACAGTACCACAATCCGACCCTCCAAGGCTGTTCCGATCGCTGTGATGGTGTTAGCAAGGGTTGAAACTTCTGGGGGGATGCTTTTGAAGGGAGACATCATCCGTAGCCGATGATACTTGCACGCGACTTACCTTATACCACATGGTAGTAATAAGCATCAGTGATGGCGCTACAGCGCTTTCGAACACTCCCAAAAGAACTCTCGTTGTCACCAGACCAGCCCAATTCTTCGCGGCCGACGTGCAAACAACGATTATTCCCCACTGTGTAGTTGCACCGGTCAGTCACTCTCGTAGTAAGTACGGGGAACTTGCAGCTCGGATATCTGCTAAACAAGGCTGACTTACAAGAGCGACCATAGCTCCCAGATACTTCGCGGTTGGCAGCATTTGCATGCCGTAGGCGTGCGGAAATTCGCACGCTAAATAAGAAACGTAAAATATCATGGCAAGCTGACTAAATTGGGCACCAGTGATGTTGGCATCTGCCTGAAGACCCATGACGTTCGCGTAGTTAATGAGTGTCTTGTCGAGGTACTCTGTGTTGTACAGTCAGTAAGAAGTGATTGAGGCTTCTCCCATTAGGTCGAAGACGTACGAAGCGTGTAACAACCAAACATCAACGGCATGATGCGCCAATCGATCTTGCGCAGAAGTGTTTTCTCATCAGCCGCAGACATTGGCGGAACATCTCCTCCGCCACGAAGGAATTCGAGTGCTGCATCTTGGTTCTTGTCGATTTTGAGGTCTTTGATCTCTCCGACTTCGAGGCTGGGTGCTCGAGCGGTTGCTTCGATGTCTTTCTCCTCGTATGGTTTAGCCATGGCGTGTCAAACTACCTTGAGGTAGGGGAAATACAAAGGAAAATAGGTCAATGGGATTGGGGATGTCTGCTCCACATATACTCTTGGTTTGTAATATGGTGCAGCAAGAAGAGCTACTTAGGACTGTGGTGTACATTCCGAAAGACTCACTCTGTTGAATCATAGCCGGAGATGCAAGAATTGGCATACTAGACGGCAACTCCAGTGCCGCAGCAGTTTCTGGCCAGGGAAGCACTGGATTGGTCCGTAACCGGAAGTGCTATCAGGACAAGACTTTCTCGCCAAACTGCTAGACATCCCACATGGCGAGTAGTATGCGCGTGGTGACGCTATCTGCGGAAAGATCAGTGACCGCATTGCCCGATCCGGCAGCTGTGTAGATTGGTGAAGATAGGCAAAGGAAGAGAGATAGGGACGGTTTGATCTGGACGAGGGGAGAAAGTGGGTCTGCGGAGATAAGAATCGCCGACATTCGTTCTCGGTCAAACAACCACGATTGAGCACAAATAATTCTGCATAGATCAATTGCAATATCTTGCGATGGACGCGCGCGAAAACGAGCGCATCGCCATGTCAACATGCTTGCATCAGGCATGTTATACCACCAAAGCACTGAATCGCCGCCGACGGCGCAACGTCTATACTACGAGCGATCAGGCTTTCCGACTACAGCATTTGTTGCTCGACTCTGGGATATGTCGGCCGGTCGGTTATGTCGGGCTCTGCGGTAGTCGGCCTGAGTAGTCCGATGGCTCTCTGGTGGTTTCAAGACGCTGTGCCACCCACTGCATCTGTCGCGGTACCGTAGCTGACTGTATCCGCTCTATCCGCAATACTTTTGCCGTAAGATTCGATGATAAGATATCGGAGGACTTTATGTAAGTCTGTTCTTTACCTTAATTCTCACCGCGCCAGGCGGATATACAAGACCTGTGCATCGACCATCGACTCACATTCTTGAACAACGCTACGCTCGTCACGCCACCTATGGAGGGACTGATTGGCATCCAGGACTCATTCAATGTTCTTCCGATCACGGTCTTGAAGCATCATCTCGCTGCTTTCGATTCACGACTAGTAGCTCAAGAATGTTGACCAGCTCGTGTCACCGAGATGGTTCTTATATGCAATATTTCGAATCACATACTTTGTTTCTATCATAGCTGTATTCCGAACCCACTTCGAATCGTCACATTCACGGCGGAGGAAGCTTTCAAGCTTGTGATTACGAGACAGTCGTCTCGTTCGTAATGGCGTAGATTGGCGCATTGATAGTCTTGAACGCAGAAGATGCGGTGCACTTTTGGTCATCGCAGCCGCTGTAGTCCGGATCGATAGTAGCGGCGGTCAGGTTAGCGTAAGCCAGATTGTCCTGGCACTGGACCTCGTTGCAGATATGTTGCTTAATGCCTAGGTTGAACGTCTGGTAATCCGTGTACGACTCGACGCGGAAAGACCAGTCTCCTGGGATGTAGCTTATGTACGGGCAAGGATACCAGTCCGCTGGCTGAGCTGACTGTGCTGTCGAATCCCACGCAGGTCCATCGCAGACAACGCGGTAGCCATTTTGGGCGTTGGTCAACAAATCGAAGCCGATGGAGCTTGCCACAGAAGCGTCCGCGGGATTTGCTGGGCCAAGAGAGCCGTACCTGATTGGCCAGTTGGAGGGCGTAGGCAGAGGAGCGGGTGGACACTGGTCAGGGAAGGTGGTTGATGGTGGACCGTTCTGCTGGACTTCGTACACGACCGCATGCCCTTGGCCGCCCTATAAGCGTGTCAGTGGTTTGCGTACATGTGACGTGAAATGAATGGGTACGAACATTTTGGTAATATGCGCTGCATCCCTTAGCATAACAACCATAGCCATTCAGGTCTTTCTTGGTGGCATTGTAAGACGCAAGGACTGTTTCGCTGAAGGAGCCCTGAACGAAGGTTTGATTGATGATAAGACTGAAAGTGCTGTTGTTCGTCCACGATGTCAATTTATATGAGATAGTTGGGTCACTGCACGTCAGGTAGTCCGAGGGCAAGGGTTGGGATGTCGAATTCCAGATGGCATCAGTGCAGTCAATAGCATTCTGGTTCTGGTTCGTTGGATCCGCAATGTTAAGTCGTACTTGGTTGACGTTGCTGGTCGCTGGATCGTATGGGTCGTATGGTTGATAGGTGGTGATTTGGAGCAGGTACTCTTTTCGAATGGTAGCATTAAAGCAAGCGCCGTTGCCGTCATCCTTCTTGATCAATGGGCTGGCGGAAGCACATAACCCTGAGAGAGCAGCGGCGAACAGGACTAGTCTAGCCATTGTAGTCTGTGGTAGGAATGGTACAGGAGTGTAATGAGGAAACAACAGACAGAAGCAGTCGTGAAATGAGCAATCTATAAGTACGTGCCGCAAAAAATCATCATTGTGGAGGCATATACAATATTGCCTGCGTGCTCTGGTGTCTAGGCACCTAGGGTTTGAGTAACTATTCCGTATCGATCCGCTTTTGGCTAGTGATGGGCCTGATGGAGCCGGGCGAAAACCAGAAGCGATGGTATACCCTTCGTATAATAGATTAGGTTACATTCTGAGGAAGCTTGGCGAAAAAGCCCTTCAGCCTCTGCACCTGGATTCTAATTCTCGCCAAAAGTCGACATTCGAGACGAGACCATAGAGAGGAGACCATAAGGCGGACCAGGCATTGAGCCGTCGCTACGTATAGCGGAATACGATCTGCACGACTGGGTTATATTAAGAAGCGGGTGGGACTCAGCGGCGCACCTGTGGCACGCCAAATGGCGCCATCTCCAGGCACAAGTGGGGAATTACATAACGTAGTCAACCACCGGATGCAAGGCGAAATCCGTTGCAATTCTTCGGCAGCCTACAATACACCGGCAAGATAGAAGATAGCTTTGACAGATGATCAATTGTCCATCTAGATCTTAGTCAAGATTGCTCTCTGTGAGTTCAGATGAAGATGGGAAATTTTGGAAGGGTATTGCATCTATTCACGTATTGAACTACGTAACAAGCCTTGTGTTCGCCCTGAGTGTGCTTGTGTGAAGGGTTCTGCATCCCCTCAAGCTCCACTCAGAGGGCAAGACCATAACCGGCTATTTACAGAAGCCTCCAAATATCCGCCTGGGGGTGAATCGCATATCAGCGTACCCTGATAATTAGTCCATGTATCGTCTGCCGTTTTTCGTACCATCTTGTCGTTGTGGTGCAGGCAGATCTCGTGATAGACCAACCCATCAGATCCAAAGGCGGTAATACAAGATTGTGTATCGTATCAAGAACAAGGGAATCGGCGTGGCGAGTGCAGAATGTGCTCTCATCCTCGATGTAGAGCGCGATGCTGGGCTCCGGGCGAGTTTCAGGGCGACCCTGCACAAATTCGCCCTGCGACATGCCAACAAGAGTACAGGCAGCGTCCCGCCCTTTGCTCTCAGCCTCGACAGGGTCTTCCACGCTACGCAATTGTTAGTGTTCTGTACTCTAAGAGGTTATTGCTGTGAGAAAAGTGGCGATGGCATCAGCACTGATGATGCGGAGACAGGATATCTTCTGCCGTGAGCATTGATACACATAGAGATACCTCTTGCGTGGGCATCTCGTCAGAGTCCTCGAGATCAAACTTTACCAGTGCTGGTGGTGACGGCCAAATGTGCAAATGGAGGACGCACTTACGACGCTTCTTGCTTGGGCGAAGCAGGCTCAGAGTTGCTGTCCTCGACAACTTCGACTCTGTGGCCGCTGGACGACCGGAACTGAACAAGGCGAGCCTCACCAGTCACAGGGGCAGGGAACAGGGTCGAGAAATCAGGAAGGGGCTTCTGAAGCACCGGCGACGAACGGGGCCTGGGCGTGAAAGCACCGCGAACAGCAGCTTCCCGGCAAGTGGCACAAGCGGCGCAAATGGCGCAAACCACGGTCTCCTCGGACTCGAAGTCGGAAAGGTTCTCCTGAGGCACTGGCGATGAGGAGCGTTTGCTCTCCGAAGCAGCAGCTCGACGACGATATTTCTGCTTCTTTGTCACAGGCTTCTTCTGAACACGCAGGGGCTTCTCAGCGACCTCCTCTGCTTCGGATGGCTCCTCTTTGAGTAGGGGCTTGCCATCGAGCGCGTCATCCAGTGAGGGGGAGCGTTTGCTCTTGGGAGCGGCACCTTGACGACGAGCGTCGGCCTTTTGCTGCTTCTGTTTCACAGGCTTCTTCTCAACAGGCAGAAGATCGTCGGCGACCTCTTCCGCTTTGGACAGCGCCGCCATAACTAGCTCCTCTTTGGGCAGGGGCTTGCCATTGAGGGCATCTTCCTGTGAGATCAGTCTCGAATCGATAGCTCTGGTCAGATGCAGGATCTTGATTCGACAAGACACAGGAGTCCTGCCGATCTGCTCCCCGATGATTTTATACGCAGTTGCATCAGAACCCGGGGGAACAACACGACGGTGACGCCACAATCTTCTCAGCTAGTTCTACAGTCAGCTTTGCATTCGTTAGTCGTCAGAGATGGAAGCTCACCTGGTCCGCCGGCCATCTCTTTCCTCCGTTTGCGGCCTCCGTGTTCTTCGTTGGAGACTTTCTCTTGGCCTTGGTGGGAGCCGGAGATGCTTCGACGGTGTTGTCTGCCATCTCAACGTCATCGTCGTCGTCTTTGGGCTCCACAGAGAAAGTAGTGTCTCTGGTGGCACTACTCTCATAAGCCAGACTCGCGTTGGAGGAGCCGCCGGACTCAGCCTCGTTGCTGGCGACGGTAGACACAGAGACTTCGCGACCAGTCGGGGTGCCACCGTTGACAGATGTGAAAGTGCTCATGGTGACGATGTGTGTGAGTAAGCAGGTTGGGAGTATGATCGTATAAATTAAAGGGGAAAGCCACACAGGATGGGATTTGCAGGCCTGAGAGCGTTGGAAGAGAGCGAAGAAGTGGGTAAAGGAAGAAGAACAAACGCGATGCGATCGCGAAAACACTTGCGTCTTTAAACAACAGAGGGAACAGCGGCATGCGATGCTACCGAAGTTCGAGGCGTGTCTAGATTTTCACAATAGCTTTAAGCTCGCCTTTCCCAAGCATTTTTTGTGGTAATACACGAGCGTCCAGACGTCTGAGCAGACGATTCGTGGCTCATAGTGTCCGGGAAACCAATCCAAGAGCTACGAAAACAGCCGGATCAACAGAACAGCTTCGCGAACATGTTTAGTCATGCTCTCGTTCGGTCGACAGGTCGGAGGGGTGTTTGCGCGATTGGACGACAGTGTCTTGAGCAGCCTTAAACGTAGGATCAAAGAAGTTGACGCCTTACTAAGAGACTTCGCAGATCGCCATTGCTGAGATTCTTACTGGGCCACACGTGCAATGAAGTACTCGCGTGCCGCCGATCACGCCCCATATTGCGGAGGCTCAAGCGTGGGTACAACATGGGAGCAACCTCACCTTCACAGCAGGTATAGACTGCGGTCTCTAGATGTCAGAGAAAGTCAAGGGCTTGCCTGGAGGTGTTAGTGCATTATGTTAGGGGTCGGGGATGAAGTCGTACACGAGACCACCGACTCGTGCAAGCTTGGATCGGAAATCGGAAATCAGTTGGGACCACACGGGACGACCCTCCCCGCTGACGCTCGATCGCGCTAGTGAATCTTCGACTTCTTCGATGTTTACGCAGCCATTTGCAACTAACCATCGTCAATACAACTCCTCTCGGAATTGTCGATGGCTGGGACGCTAAGCCTGACATTTCTACGTGAAGCATTATGTAATCAGCCTCATCAATAGGCGGCAGCGCACCGACCTCAAGAGCTGCCGCAATGCTGTGCGGTCACATGCCTCGAACAAACTTCGCCAAAATCCCATTCGATATGGACGGGGAAAGTTCTTTACACAGTGACCTGTCCATATCCGAGACAGCAAGTCATCACTATACTCATATCTCGCATAGAAAGAACCACCGCATCTGCGAAATATACAACGATCAAAACTTCAAAAGCAAAGAAACACGGAAACATAGCACGCTTTGCTCACTTTTCTTTATCATTCTCTTGTTGCCATTCTGAATGTTATCTGGAGTTGTTTGCGTTTGCGTTTGAGAGATTCGCAGGAGCACCTATGATCCTTGCTTCCAACACTTACTGTCGAATATTACTCGTGCGTATCAGCTACCAAGGTGCTGTCAGAGATCCGATCTGTACCTCACTGGTCATGGACCTGGTCCTGGTCCTGGTCCTCTCGACCGCCTTTGCCACTGCGTCGGACAATACCGGCTTCAAGGCTCGTTGAATCCGCTGCGCGTAAACTCATGCGCAGATGCTCAAGCTAATATGAGCACGGTGACGGGTCAGCAATTATGTAAGCGATATGGAAACGCTGTTGCCGGTCGATGAAGTATTTGGATGGCCAATGAGGCAGGTTTGGGTTTCTCGTTGGGTGGCGAGAGCGAAAATTGGTTCTTGCGTGGGAAGGCACAGCTGTACCAGAGACGGTTGTGATGATGGGACATGCTTTGGCCCGTCGGCGAATGAACTGGAGAGAGATCTGAACTGTACCCGTAGGCATGTGTTGGCAGACCGTGAGAGGCCATTTCGACGGGTACTTGGACGGCTTGACTCACGCCTGGGCCATGCATCTGTTGCATTTCAGGGTAGCTCGCGTCGTAGGCGTACTCTGCGTGGGACCGTTTGCGAGCGGATGAATGCTGTTGTTGCTGTTGCTGGTGCTGGTGCTGGTGATGCTGCTGTTGTTGATATGACAGGTGACTTTGCATGCTCTCGTGAGGGCTACCATACACCGGACCAGCGTGCGAAACTCGCCTTGACATGGGCATCATGTGAGCCTGTTCGACGGCGTACGCAGCCTCCGGTGTCGGAATTTGCGACGGAAGTACTGCTGCCATGCCATGCTGCTGGTATGCCTGGGTAGTCTGCTCGGGCGAGTGAATGTACGCGGTTGGTGCTTGATGTTGGAATCCTTGAGCTGCTATGAGCTGACCGTACTCAGCTGAGGTGACAGGGACTTGATCCGATTGTTGCGAAAGACCCTGGCTGCCATAGTCGAAAGAGTAATCTTGATATGGGCGAGACAGAGTCGCGACTTGGGCCATGATTACAGAGACGTTAGATGGTAGCACGTATATACGTCGTGCCTGCTGTGAGTCGAGACGAATATAGGTGTAGTATCGTCAACGTTGTTAAAGCGGATGCTGTATATCCATGGACGATAGCAAGTAGTGAGGCGGGTCGCGATGCAATAGCTGGTAGGTATGAAACACAAGGGACATAAGATATAGTGATTAACAGGCAGGAGTAAGAAGGAAAGACATGGGAGTTAAGGGCCTTGAGGCGTACTTCAACATCGAGATCATAGCTTAGGAGGTGAGCCACACAACCTTCGGCTTACCTAGCCTCTGTTATGCTGCAAGTGTTTTTAGTTCCCGAAGCCCAGCTGTCACCAGGAGAGCACACTGGGGCAGGATCGAAAGCTCGAGCACGTATCTGATCGCCGCCGTTGACGGATGGTCAACGCCTTGGGGTCGCGTCCACGCCATTGGCAGGTGCCGACCCGATCTTGGGATTGGCTAAGTCGGAAGGAGGCGAAGTGTCTCCCTCAGGGACTGATACAAGCGTGGTGCATGGATCATGTCTGGACACGGTAACCTGATGCTGTGTCGCGAGTATACTCGCCGCTTGCGCATGCAGGTACTATTTAGTTCGATCCCTGACCCACGAGACGGTCCTGCGATTTTCAACAAGGGAAGGAAATCTCTGAGGTTGCTTGAGTAACAAGCACAAGATTGACATGACCATCGAGCCTGCTCGTATGTTGAGGCTCGGGGTAATGCTATCCCTTAGCGTCATCGGCAACTGTACAGCCAGCCATGAGGCCCCTGACGCACTGGAAGCGCACCG
>Ga0115848_100225_pt1 | contig 19563 bp, 20 predicted proteins | sample InSIn3gowninarea_FD_83862 | JGI IMG/M metagenome (GOLD analysis project Ga0115848, IMG submission 83862) | reverse complement strand
ACTTTAACCTCTTCAATAAGTCAACTTTTAACCTCATCTACTTTATCACTCCTCAACTTTTCAACCCCTCAACTCCTCCACCTATCAACTTATATACTCTCAATTCTCACCCGGCATACGGGCAGAAAATTCAAGGCCCCGGCCGAGGTTTTGACTGCATCTGAACTGATCTGAGCACTTCCCTTCTCCGGGATTACCAAAGCATGTACCCCAGCTACATCGGCTGTCCTGGCGAGGGCTCCAAAATTTCTCACATCGGTGATTCTGTCCAACACCATGATCAAAGGTGCTACTCCCTTAGAAAAACATTCTTCAATAACATTGTCCAAGGAGGCATAAGCTATTGCGGAAATATGGGCAACCACACCTTGGTGGTTTTTGCGGGTAGTTCTGTTAAGTTTGGCCTCAGGAACCCGAACCACCGGAATCCCTTCTTGCTTCGCCAGCCCGAGAAGTTCCTTGATCAAATCGTTGTTCAACTCCTTGTTGACCAGTATTTTGTCGATATCCTTTTGTGCCCTCAGTGCCTCGATGACCGCCCTGGTACCAAAAATAAAATCCTTCTCGTTTTCTTCCTTGTCAATCAGAAAGCCATGCTTGCGCTTCTCCATAATGTGATACTTTTAAACCATTCCGCTTGATAGGACCTAGAGCGGTTTAGTACATAATAATTTGGGGTCAAAATATTTTTGACGCGGGCAAAGGTAAAGGTAATTTTTGAATTTGAATTTAAACCATCGTAAATCCATGTTTCTCGGTCAGCGTTGAAATAGACTTCCTGTGGAGATCCCAATACAATATAGATCATCCCGCGGTCGGTCATCCAGCCTTCTTTGTAGTCGGTAAAAAGAATATTGGCGAACTCCACTTGACGGAAGTATTCTCGGATCAATGCCTTGGCTTTTTCCGCGTCTTTGACCATGTTGATCCAGTATTGATCCAGGGCAATTTTTTTGTTTTCGGCTGCCAACAGCGACTCATGTTCCTTTCTCGTGGAGATGTAGGCGACCATGTCTACCATTTCCTCATACGAAGGCACATTTGGAAAGGATTCAGGTACGGTTTTGACGAGTAAACCCGCCGCTGAAGTGGTGTCACTTTGGATAAAATAATATCCTTCTCTGTTAAATGTTTTTGGTGTGTTGATTAAAAAACTGCCGTCATCCACGATATCCACCTCCTTAGGGATGGCTGCGGGCTTGGTCTCCATTGGAGGCAACGGCACAGAGAATTCCTGCGGGTAGAAATAACTGTACAAATTTAATCCCTGCGTGCTGTTAAAAAGCAATGCTGAATTTACATTTAAAAAAGTCTGGTCAAAGGGTAAACTGTTGCCGTAGTAGGCACCAAAATCCGGTTGATCAAAAACAAAAGGGCTGATCAGATCTGTATGGTACACGTATTCATCCCCCTGCCGGATATCTTTTGCCCAAAATACCACATAAGCCTCCTCCTGACCGGCGGGTATTTCCACTGTTTCTTCAAAAAGATAATGGCTTTCCGTGTCTTTCTTCAGAGCTGTCTCCTCCAGGGCGATGATTTTCTCCTCAGTAATCTCTTCCTGAAAGTTTCCGACAAGGCTGTAGGAAAAAAGGTAATTATCGAAATCAGGGTTCTCCTCCAGTTTTTCCACCACCATTTGCAGCCTAAAAGTACGGTCTGATTCCTTGATGGGAATGACTTTAAGGGCCAGTCTGGAATAGCGGGAGTACCTGAGGCTTTGGTTGATGTCTTGGAGTGAACTTTGGGCTGTTGCTGCCATCCCCAAGCAGGTGGTAAGTAACGCAGTATACAAGCCTAAGGAATATGTCTTTATCTTTATCATCGGAGATTTTTAAAAATTAACGCTATTTTTGTCCAAAATAATGAAATTTTAAATGACTACCTATACAACGGAAATTGCCTCCGATAAGTTGATCAGTGACAACCCAATTCATCAACGGCTTTTGAAAGCATACATTGCCGCCAAGCCTTTGGTAAGTGGTGATTTGTTGGAAGTCGGTTGTGGAGAAGGCAGGGGAGTGGAGGTACTGCTTAGCGAGGTGGATTCTTATCATGGGTTGGACAAAATTCCGGAGGTCATTACGAATTTGAGGGGCAGATTTCCAAATGTCACCTTTGAGCAGGCGGTTATTCCTCCCTTTGCTAGCATTGCTTCCAATCACTATGATACAGTAGTGAGCTTTCAGGTCATAGAGCATATCCAGGATGACAAGTTGTTTTTGCAGGAAATCTACCGGGTCTTAAAACCGGGAGGCAAAGCAATTATTTCTACCCCAAACATCCGTCAGACGCTGAGCAGAAACCCCTGGCATACGCGTGAATACACGGGTGAGCAATTGAAGAGTCTCTGCGAAGGGATTTTTGACCGGGTGGAGGCAATGGGCATCGGTGGAAATGAAAAGATATGGGCTTATCATGAAGCCAATAGAAAATCGGTCAACAAAATTACCCGTTTTGATTTTCTTAACCTTCAATACCGCCTGCCGGCTTTCCTCTTACGGCTTCCCTACGAGATACTTAACCGGATGAACCGGAACAAGCTTCACAAGCAGCAGGGTTCATCGGTGGAACAAATCTCACATGAAGACTATATATTGGTGGATCATCCCGATAGAGGGCTGGATCTATTTTTTGTGTTGGGAAAGAAAGGGTGAGAATTGAGAGTATATAAGTTGATAGGTGGAGGAGTTGAGGGGTTGAAAAGTTGAGGAGTGATAAAGTAGATGAGGTTAAAAGTTGACTTATTGAAGAGGTTAAAGTAGCACTGTGCCCCCAATAACCCCATAACCCAATAACCCATAACCAATCAAAATGAAAGTCAGAATCACTTTATTTTTCGCGATAACAATTTCCTTGATATCCTGCCAACCAGAAGAGGGTTTGGAAGAAACGGCCTTGAACAAGGTGCTTATCATCGGGAATAGTATAACCTATCATCCCCCTGATTTTTCAATAGGTTGGGATGCGAATTGGGGAATGGCAGCCAGCAGGCCGGAATTGGACTATGTGTCTTTATTGACCGATTTATTAACGAAAAAATATCCTTCCATAGAGGTGGTAAGGGAAAATGTCTATCCTTTTGAAAGGAATTATGATAATATGGGTTGGGATGCCTATTCCCATCTCCGGGATTTTGAACCGGATGTATTGATAGTAAGGTTGGGGGAAAACGTTGATGCCGAAAGATTTGAAGGGGATAATTTTAAAAATTCCCTTCATGCCTTTGTGGCGTATCTCACCGGAGCAAGAGAGGTTAATGTGGTTGTCACCACTACTTTCTGGGAGAATGTTCCGGTGACCGAGCAGCTAGTCAAGGCAGGGGAGGAGTCAGGGTGGACAATTGTCAATTTATACGATCTGGGACAAGACGATCGGTACATGGCGATAGGGCGATTCGAAAATGCGGCAGTGTCACGTCATCCCAATGACCTTGGAATGGAGGAAATCGCAAAAAGAATTTGGGATGCCCTTCAAATTAAAAAAGGGGCAGAACTAGCGGCGACCCGCTTAACCAAGGGCTTGACGAGTTTTTGGATTCAACAGGCAAACCATAACAAATAACTATTATGCTTGGGGCTCAACGACAACGGAAATGTCGTCGAATTAGATAAAAACCGGGAAGTCATTCCTTTGAATACGTCAATAAATCAAATTCTGAGAGGGCTCAGCCCCATCATCGCTGCGATGATAAAGGCTGGCCTTCAGAAATCCTTCCCAAAATGCAGCCATAGCTCAGGCCTGCTTCACAGCATTTCGAACAGAGTTCCCTTGGCTAATGTTTGGTAGTGATAGGGTTAAATTACAGGAACCTAATCAATAGGTGAGTTTTTGGATAGTGCCTTCGGCATAACTCAACAGGTAATACGTCTTTTCGTCTCCTCTTTCGAGATCCGTTGGCATGGTTAAGCCCCCAAGTATAGTGACGCCTTCTTCGTTTGCGATACGGCCTGTGCCCGACACAAAGCCGGGAGGAGCGAAGGAAAATTCCGCAAACTCGGTAATGAGCGGCCTTTTGTTGGGTGTGAGCAAGATATCGGTAGCAGTGGTGAAGCCGGTTTTGTAGTCGCTCACGTTCCCTTGTAAGTCAACCTGAAATATCTTGGCGGAGCCTTTAACAAATGGCCCGCCGCTTAAGCTACTCACCAAGAATTTATCTCCGTCGAAAACGATTCCCGTAGGTACGGCTTCAGTAGTTGGAGCAAGATTGGGGATTCGGGCAAATAACACTAAGGCCTTGCTGTTCTTGTCCCGCCTTATAATGGCATTGGCACCGGCGTCTACAATATATAGATGATCATCTGGGCCAAAGGTTAGCTGGTAAGCATTGGAGTTCACAGGGTCAGTGAGATTCAGGCCGTGTACAAATGTACTAATGTCTTCACTTTCCAGGCTGCTTGCTACTTTTGGGGCGTCTCCCGCTTTGAACGAAGCAACATCGACAATATAGAGCCGACCGGCATTTCCGTTCAGAATGTAGAGTTCACCGTTTTTGTACAGCACGTGGCCCATACCTTCAATCGATCCGTTGGCAAAAACCGAGTTTAAGCCCGTAACTACCGGGTGTACCGTGCCCGCTGGCGTAATCATAGATACCTGTGCATCGTTGTTTCCCGTGCCGGTTTCAGCTACCCAAAGCTGTCCTTTTTCGTCAATACTCAAGCCCACCGGCATTTCCAGTCCCGATACAAAATCCGTAGCGGTAAACTGCGTAGGATCTTGAATAGGCTCATTGTCATCTTCTTCGCATCCGATGAAGAAAAATAGGGTCAGCAAATAACCCAAGGTTTGAAGTTTGCGCATCATATAGAAGTTAATTTAAAAGTTGAACGTTTAAAGGAAGTATGGAATAGAAAGAAAAACACGCTGAATCCCTGGTACTGAGCAGGTTCGGGTGCAAATATATAGGTTTGTAAATTCCAATAAAAGAACTTTTATTAGCTATCGAAAAAAAATTTATAAATAAGTTTAACGACAACTTGCTTTGCAATCGTAAGTACCAGGTAGATGGTTATTTTCAGGATAAAATTTGGTGTTCGAAGGCTGCCTTCGGTAGTTAAAGCTTCCCCCTTTTGTCCAAGCTATTAATATCGGCTACGGATAGGTTTTGTAGCCATGAGAAGGGGGATTGAGACCGCTTCTAGCTATAAATTTTGTTGATAGCTCTCTGTAGTCTTGGGCGATTGTATCGTTGTACGGCGATAGGATATACATTTAAAACAATATTTAGCAGATGCAGCCATAAAGATTGTCTAAATCCATGATGCATTCCTACAAATATCGCAACAGCCAATACGATAAAGAAGATTATTAGGTGCCCGAATTCAGACTGTCGCGTACCATACTCCAATTGCTTCAAGGCGTTAAGGTTCTTTTGGACAGGTTTGGAAGCTTTGTTAAGCTTTTCCCAGCCCACCCATACCAGGATCTTTCTGAATCCATTCACACCCACCCATTGGTATATCTTGCCTTCTGCCTCCCATCTCTTTGAATTGTAGTAGGTTGAGCTTAAGCTAGGCTTGAAGGTTTGGGTAAAGTGTAAGACACCCATCATTAACATGAAATTTAATACCCAGGCAAAAACAAAGGTGTGCAGGCCTTGCCAATAAGCCACTCCCAGGGAGATGGCGACCGCAATCATCAAAACGCCCGCAAGGCTCACATATTTATTCATATTAACAGGCAGTTCTATGGTGGAGATCTGCAGGGCGTTTCATTATAGCCGCTCCCTTGGTGTGATACTCTGCAAATTACGAATTAGAAATAACCTATCCGGAATTTCCCCTCCAAATGCACCTGTTTTTTTCTTTAAACACTACATTTGTTCAATCGGCCAATTGAAATGGTCTTTACACTTCAGGTCTTATAATTTTTCATCCCATTCAGCTATCCCTATGCCCAAGATAATAAGCGACTTACTTTTGTTTATCAAAAACCCACAAGTCAATGTGATGGTAGCCCCGCTTTCTCCTGGCAACTTCTTTACGCTCCTTCTGATGACATTTGCCCTAGTTATTCCCTATGCCTTAATGTTGGATTGGGTGGGCGTGGGGCAATTCGACAATGTAATGGAAGATTTTATCCGTGATCACAAATATTTGCTGCTGTTATTGGTCATCATCATGGCGCCCTTGCTGGAAGAGACCATTTTCAGGTACCATCTTACACTTCAGCCTAAAGCCATTTGGTGGAGCCTTGCCTTGTCCTTGCTGATGATTTCCCAGATGTGGTGGATCGCAGCGATGCTTCTGCTGTATCTGGTGGTTCTACTGGTGCTGGTACTGAATAGACGAAAACCACCCCTCCACCTGGTGATTTACCTCTCCGCATTTTTCTTTGGTATCGTCCATTTGGGGAATTATACCAACTTCGATTTTGTGGCTAACTTCTATTGGATACCTTTTTTAGTGGGCGTGCAATTCGCTTTGGGCTTGCTGCTCAGTTTTATAAGGTTGCATTTTGGCTTGGCTAAAGCAATTTATTTTCATGCGGCATACAATGCTGTGCTTGTTCTTCCGGTAGTAGTTCTCGACGGCGCGTAAAAGTTTTCCGGCTTTTCCTGACATAGAAGTTCATACCGAAATGTAGAAATCAATTAAACCACGCTGTTTATGTCTGAACTCCTTAAAGCACATATCAACAAATTCACGGCTATTTTTGCTGGGCGCGTGGCGGGAAGCTATCGGTTTTTTTACGGAAGAAGAACAGGTGGCATTGGCCATGACAGATGAAGTGACCTTAATTCACCAGAGAGGCTTGAGTGAGGAGGTTTATCAGAAAGCAAGCCGGATCTTCACCGACCACCAAACTGCAGAGATCATCATGGCGATAGTTACCATCAACGCATGGAACAGGATAGCGGTGAGTACCCATCGAGAGATAGGAAATTAGATAGAAGAGGTTATTTCCACGGCCACCGGAAGCCCATGTTTCCGCGTGTCCGTGGTTCTGATATATAGGTGGATCGACATTGTATTCAATGTGCTGCTATCCGTGGGGTGGTTACCGGTTAAGTTTTTAAAGCTTTCGGATAAAAGGCATAGGTCAATTAGCGGGATTAAACTGCAAAAGCCTATTTTAAACTGATGTTTTTCCACCACTGCCTGTATAGCTGTTTTTCATCCCTTAAATTAACCAGCTCGCCTATCATTGGCGTTATTAAGGAGGTGTTGTTCAGCTCCGAAATCTGAATAAGTGACTCATCCCAGGGGTGATTGGCCAATTTGAACTTGGAGGAATGTACCGGAAGTATTTTTGTTGCCCCCAAGTCACTTGCGGCTTGAAGTACTTCTTGCGGCACCATATGAAGTTCTTTCCAAGCTTGATTATATTGGCCATTGTCCAAGATCGCCAAATCAAAGCCATTGAATTTATGTCCCAGTTCTTCGAAGTGCATGTCGTATCCGCTGTCTCCCCCTAAATAGATCTTATAGTCATTGGTCTGCAGGATATAGGACATCCACAGCGTATTGTTTCGCCTTAGGCTTCTTCCCGAAAAGTGTCGGGCAGTTGCAGTGTGTAAGGTAAAGCCGTCGGCTATGGGTAGGCTCTCGTTCCAATCTTTTTCAATGATCGTTTCTGGATCATATCCCCAATATTCGAAATGTTCGCCTACGCCCAATCCACAAACGACCTGACGTACTTTAGGCTTTAATTCAACAATGGTGGGGTAGTCCAAATGGTCATAGTGGTCATGTGTGATGAGCAGATAGTCTATCTCAGGGAGATCATCGACAGTATAAATATCCGTACCGGCAAACGCCCTGGTAGTATAGGGAAGGGGTGAAGCGTTGCCGCTGAATACAGGATCCACCAAAAACCGTTTGCCATTCAACTGGATAAAATAAGAGGAATGGCCAAACCACACCAATACGTCTTCATGCTTAGGTAAGGATTTTAAATCAGTTCGGATAGTGGGTATTTCATCAACAGGGGAGGTTCGTGGAAATGTCCCGAAAATAAAGTCGAATGTGATTTTGGTCATGGAATACCCTTCGGTAACAAATGGGGTGAAATTGATATTCTGAAAACTCCCGTCCTTAAAATTGGGTGACTGTTTTATGCGTTCTAGTCGTTTTCCTTGTGGGGATCTGCCAAATTGAGGTTGTTGCATATAAATTAATGCAACGGCAGTAAGCGTGAGCAAGATGCAAATAAATATAAACATGGAGCGTCGGAAAACTTTTACAAATTTGTTCATTAATTCTAAGAAAGAAGCGGTCTTCTCAAAGGTCTATTGAACAGGTCACGGATCCTTCCCGGTTTTTAGCGTGACGGAAAGGGAATAAAAGTAAGAGAGACATAAAGTGGCCCCCGTTTTATAGCTCAGTTCCCAAGTCAACCTCGCCTTCTCCCCTTGAGATATCAGTTTTGCTGATTACTCCGCGTGTACTATTTACTTTGAGGCGCTTTTTGTTTTTGGTAAAGCTAGGCAGTAAATTTATAGCCAACAAGTATAGAGTATAGTCTATACTTTAACTTTTTTTCAACAAAGTTAATATGCTGATAAACGAACTGTCAAAGCGAACTGGATTGTCAATACATACTTTGAGGTATTACGAAAATTACGGCTTATTCAAAGGCCAGACTGATGAAAAAGTCAAAACCAATAACTATAAGGACTACGATGAAAGTGTTGTAGAGAAGGTTGAAATTATTAAAGGAGCGAAGGAAGTAGGATTTACTTTGTCAGAAATAAAAACTTTGCTGAATAGTTGGTTTGATAAGCGGCTGTCCGTAGAGAAGAAAAAGGAAATCGTAAACGCTAAAATTGATGAAATTGATGCCAAAGTTCATCAGCTGAAGCAGGTTAGGAAATTGCTGCTTGAAGCGATTAAAGACATTGAGAACGGGGAGTGTTAGTTTTTTAATCGGAAGTTCATGGTGCCTGGAGCTAATTTCTATTGATCAAAAACCAGCTGTTGCAATGGCGGTTATAAGGGGCTTTGTCCAAAAATATTCCGATATTTCCGACCTGATTCCGGACGATTAGCGGATGGACGACCGAGGTACCCGTTAAACTGTTTCATACGGTCTCCGGTCTCCCGTCTCCTAAAATGAATACTTAAACCCAATATCCATGTTAAAGAAGTTCCTGCCCCTACTTTTTGTCTTAACAAGCACCTTTTCCCACGCCCAATCCCCTGTGGATCTTTCCCATTTCGATAAAAAAAGCAATGCCCGGGCCACGGCAAAAAGCAACACTCTTGAGGTCAGCTGGCCTACCGGAGAAGCTGAGGAAGGAAGGCTTTTGTTAAACCTGGAGAACGGTCAACCTCTTTTTCAGAATGTTTCTCTGATAAAGGGAGACAAGGTCAATTCCATTATCGAAGGGGTAGATCCCGCCTTTATCCTCACCGTAGGCAAAAGGGACCTCACCAAACCACACGGCTGGGATATCTTTTTTGACAGGACCGCTTATCTCCCCTATGAGGAATATGCCGTAAAATTGAATAAGCGGGAGGCCCAGGTAATCACCAAAGGATCCCGGACCCATATCGTTATTTCAGAGGTCAGTGCTGGGGAATTCTCCGGATCCCTAGAGATTACCCTGTACAACGGCAGCCCCCTGCTGAACGTAGCCGCGGTAATGCGCACCGAAAAGGATTCGGTCGCCATTATTTATGATGCGGGTATGGTGGGCAAGGAGCAGGTATGGAATGAGGTATTCTGGGCGGATACCCAAGGTTATATCCAAGGTGAGGATGTAGAGCTGACAGCTGAAAGTAAGGATCTCGCGGTTAAATACCGGACCATTATCGGTGAAAGCGAAGGTGGAAGCATGGCCATATTCCCCCCTCCCCACCAATACTTCTATCCGCTGGACAATGCCTACAACCTTAAATACACCTGGTACGGCAGCAACTACCGGGACATGATCCCGGAATACGGCATCGGCATTAGACACGATTTGCTGGGGGACAGGCGACACGTACCTTGGTTCAATGCCCCTCCAAATACGGAACAGCGGCTTAATTTCTTTCTGGTACTCAGCACCGAAAAGGATGGCGCTGTGATGGAAACTGTAAAGAAATTTACCAACGGCGATTCCTTCAGGAAGCTATCGGGGTATAAAACCATGGCCAGCCATTTCCATACCGAGCACATGGATGACGTGCTTACCCATAAGCCCTTGCCCGAGATTCCGGGCCATGTAACGGCTCTGCGTAACATGGGCGTCAACATCATGCATCTGGGGGAGTTTCATCTAGCGGGCAATCCCAGGGATGACGGCCCCAGAAGGCTGCCGGAATTCAAGATGATGTTTGAAGAAAGTGCCAGGCTTTCCACCGGGGATTTTCTGATGCTTCCCGGTGAGGAACCCAACAGCCATTTCGGCGGGCATTGGATGAACATCTTTCCCAAGCCGGTCTACTGGATCATGTCCAGGGAAGAAGGTCAGCCCTTTGTGGAGGAGACCGAGGAGTACGGCAAGGTATACCGGGTAGGGAACAAGGAAGAGATGTTGAGGCTTTTGGAAGAGGAGAATGGCCTGGCATGGACCGCGCATGCACGCACCAAGGGTTCCACCGGTTATCCCGATAAGTACAAGGAGGAAGAATTCTTTCATTCGGACCGTTTCTTTGGGGCTGCATGGAAATCCATTCCTGCCGACCTGTCACAGCCCCGACTGGGCAGGCGGATTCTGGACCTGATGGATGATATGGCCAACTGGGGACATAAAAAGTATGCTATTGGGGAAGCGGATCTCTTTAAGCTGGAGCCGGATTATGAGATTTACGGGCACATGAACATCAACTACCTGCAGATGGACAAGCTTCCCAAATTTGAGGACGGCTGGCAGTCGGTATTGGATGCGATGGAAGGAGGGAAGTTCTTTGTGACCACCGGGGAAGTGCTGCTGCCTTCCTTTACTGTCGATGGAAAGGGCTCAGGAGAGACCATCAATCTAGACGGAAAGGGATCGGCAAAGGTTAACCTGGAGATCGACTGGACTTTCCCTTTGCATTTCGTGGAGATCATCTCCGGCGATGGAAACCAGATCTATCGTGAAAAGATCCTCTTGGAGGACACCCAGGCCTTCGGTAGCCAATCCTTTAGTTTCAGCGCCGATCTCCAAGGAAGAACCTGGGTAAGGGTGGAGGTATGGGACGTTGCTGCCAATGGGGCGTTCACGCAGTTTGTGTGGATAGAGTAGGGCGTTTTTGGAGGCAGGAATGATCCGTTGCTTTGGCTGCTATGTCCCTAAGCTCCAGGGTGCGTGATCTTTGTAGCACATATGTTTGATGTTGTGGGTAAGCCCCGTAGGGGCGGCATTGCCATTCCAATTGGGATTGATTTTTTATCATTTGTTTTGTGTCGCCCCTACGGGGCTGGAATGAATGATATGCTTATGGATCTACAAAGGTTTCGTCCCTACAGGACTAGGCTCCGTTTTCACCAGTTCAGCAATAAGGCACTGAACAGGTGTCCCAGAAGCCTTGCATTGTTGCATTCAGCTCGTTAGTTGTTATTTCTAAGCTCCAGAGGAGCGTGATCTTTGTAGCAAAGGTGTTCGATGTTACAGGTAAGCCCTGTAGGGGCGGCACCGTCATTCCAATTGGTGTTGATTTTTATCGTTTGTTTTGTGTCGCCCCTACGGGGCTGGAATGAATGATATGCTTATGGATCTACAAAGGTTTCGTCCCTACGGGACTAGGCTTCCGTTTTCACCAGTTCAGTAATAAGGCACTGAACAGGTGTCCCAGAAGCTTTCCATTGTTGCAATCAGCTCGTTAGTTGATAATAGCCCTCCAGTAATGTCTCTTGATCCGTTGCTTTGGCTGTTATGTCCCACAGCTCCAGAGGAGCGTAATCTTTGTAGCAGAGATATTAAAAAATTAACCCTATGCCCCGTCGGGTCGATACCTTCATTCAATAAATTCAAACAGATATTTTTCATCGTATTCAATCTCGAATTTTTGAAGAAATTCCAGATATTCTTCCCGAAAGCTCTTCGTACGATGGTGCTCCGGTTGGTTGAGGATATATTGTACCACGACGTCTAATTGTGAACGGGAATAGGTAAACGCACCATAACCTTCCTGCCAGGAGAAATTCCCCCGTATCCACCGGTTTTCATTTATCCATTTGGAAGAACTGGCTTTAATGTCCCCGCTTATTTCGGAAATGGAAATTGACGGATGCAAGCCCAATAAAACATGGCAATGATCAGGATTACAGTAAATGGCCAAGGGCTTCGACCGATTGTTAGAAATGATGCCGCAGATGTATTTTTCGATCTTTTCCCGGTGCTTTTCGGCGATCAAATTTTGGCGCCCTTTAACTGCAAAAACAATTTGTACCAAGATTTGGGTGTATGTGTTAGCCATAACTTTCGTTTTATGCCGCCCCTACAGGGCTGGAGTGAATGATAAGCTTGTGGATCTACAAAGGTTTCGTCCCTACGGGACTGGCGCATGAATCCGTCCCTAAAAGTTCAGCAATAAAGCACAGCGTGTTGCCTCGTAAGCCGAGCATAATTGCATTCGGCGCAATGGTTGCCAACAGCTCTCCAATAACCTTTTCGGATCCGTTGCTTTGGCTGCTATGTTCCTAAGCTCCAGAGGAGCGTGATCTTTGTAGCACATATGTTTGATGTTGTGGGTAAGCCCCGTAGGGGCGGCACCGTCATCTATTAAATATAGCATATTCTTTACGAATTATTAAATGCCGCCCCTACAGGGCTGGAGTGAATGATAAGCTTGTGGATCTACAAAGGTTTCGTCCCTACGGGACTGGCGCATGAATCCGTCCCTAAAAGTTCAGCAATAAAGCACAGCGTGTTGCCTCGTAAGCCGAGCATAATTGCATTCGGCGCAATGGTTGCCAACAGCTCTCCAATAACCTTTTCGGATCCGTTGCTTTGGCTGCTATGTTCCTAAGCTCCAGAGGAGCGTGATCTTTGTAGCACATATGTTTGATGTTGTGGGTAAGCCCCGTAGGGGCGGCACCGTCATCTATTAAATATAGCATATTCTTTACGATTATTATATGCCGCCCCTACAGGGCTGGAATGAATGATATGTTCTGCATCTACAAAGGTTTCGTCCCTACGGGACTAGGCCCTGCTTCCGTTTTCACCAGTTCAGTAATAAGGCACTGAACAGGTGTCCCAGAAGCTTTGCATTGTTGCAATCAGCTCGTTAGTTGCTATTTCTAAGCTCCAGAGGAGCGCGATCTTTGTAGCAAAGGTGTTCGATGTTGCAGGTAAGCCCTGTAGGGGCGGCACCGTCATTCCAATTGGTGTTGATTTTTATCGTTTGTTTTGTGTCGCCCCTACGGGGCTGGGATGAACGGTATGTTCTGCATCTACAAAGGTTTCGTCCCTACGGGCCTGGCGCATGAATCCGTCTCTACAAGTTCAGCAATAAGGCACTGAACAGGTGTCCCAGAAGCCTTGCATTGTTGCATTCAGCTCGTTAGTTGTTATTTCTAAGCTCCAGAGGAGCGTGATCTTTGTAGCAAAGATGTTCGATGTTGCAGGTAAGCCCTGTAGAAGTGATATCCTCACCAGGCTCAGCTTGTACAGATCTGTTTGGTGTGATCTCTATCCTTCAAGAGACACTTACACTTCTGTCTAGCCAGAACATTGGCTACTTTGTCGAAATGATCCACTCCGATCATCCTTTGCGCTTTAGCAATTCGGAATAATGTAATCCTAAAGAAAAGTTAGCACCAAAAATTTCAGGTTCCAAATAACTATCCCTTGCCCTTCAAAAGTTTGATGGTAATCCCTATCTGGCCAAGATGGTATAAATCATGGTGCAGTAGGCCTTCGACCAAATACTTCAGGGAAAATTCTTCTTTATATCTGGTTTCTGCCAAATAACGGTCATCCTTGTCGGACAGATAATTGACCAGTTCCTCTTGGCTGTCACTTAAATCCTGTTTGAGTTTATCCCAGCCGATAAGTTTCAGTTCTTCATTACTTTTCCAGTTTTCTGGACTTTCGATAGCAAGGGTGGACTCCTGTCCTTGTAGCTTTCCTATGGTATCCCTTCGCCAAACCAGCATATGCGAGACGATCTCCGCCACGCTGTGTATTTGGGGTAGGGGTCTGATAAACGCTTGGTGGGCTGCTATGGAATTGATTTTATTCTCAATATTGTCGTCATACCAAGTAACCCCATTTTGAACGTCTTTCAATTGCCCTATGGTGTTTTCAACAATTCTTCTGTCCGTCATGATTTTGGTTGTTTAAGTGAGAAATATCCCGGTTGAATTACTCTTACCTTCTAAGTCAATGGGCAAATATTCACTAGCCAAAGAAACCAACAAGTTCTGAGGGATGGTTCTTATCAGTATGTAACATACGCATAAGTGTACTCCTATTTGAGGGGGGGTCTGGTCCATTCTCATAAATTCACTAGTGGCAACATATTTATGATCTTTTTTTAATAACTTCAAGAGGGATTTCATTGCTAAGAACCAATGTAGGACAAAAGATTTGCCAATTCTTCACAAAAGGTGTTGCGCAATTATTTTTGAGATTCAAAAAATTCCAGCGACACTCGGTAGTGAATTGACAAAAGTCCATGCCCCATCGGACGGCTTTGCTTCGATATATAGCACGAAATTCTTGGATAACCACGTAAGTCTTAAATCCTATATTTCAAACATAAAGAACTATGAAATACCTTATAATCGGCTTAATTTTTATCGGAATTGGCATCATTGCGACATTCTTCCCAAACCTAATTGCAGGCTATAGTAATCTTTCTGAACATGAGAGAGAAAAATCCATTAGAAATGGTTTTCCCATGTTTTTTTCAATTATGATTTCATTAATGGGGATTGTTACAATTATAGGATATTTAATGTCGATCTGGCTTGAGAATCCGTCAGTCGCCCAAAATACTGCAATGTTTTCTATTCTAGTCGGTGCATTGACGATATTGATAATTGGAAACTTCTTAATAAGAAAAAATCAAAGGAATTAGTATTATTATACACAGTAACTTTTGACGTGAAAGGTCTCTTTTTCCTCTCCTATGTTTTTATTGCAAATTTAAATTTTCATAACCCATCTAGGTGATCGGTATGGAACATTAAACCTTTCAGGAACAGAATCGAGGGCAGGAACTAACCCTTTTTTTGAAAATTCTACTAAGCCAAGATCAGTAATAATTTTGGGCTAAAAAAAACCCAATGCGATGTATATTGATAAGCGGTTATATAGACCGCATATAATTCTAGTCTACATGCCCGCGGCAATCCGTCAAGCTTTCTTGTCGCCCTGTGAAGAATGGCTGCCTTCCCTTAGAATTGCCGCGTCGGCGATAGGCTTTATGCTTGCCTTAAGATGGGTCTCGCCTCGCATTGACGCTTCGTAATAGTGCCCGTCATTGCGAGGAACGCTTTACTACCATTAATCATGGAAACGGATGTCTATGCGTTCCGTGGCAATCTCTCCGGGTTTATGTCATGATAATGGGATTGCCGCGTCGGCAATAGCCTTTGTGCTTGCCTTAGGTTTGGTCTCGCCTCCTCGCAATGACGCTTCGTAACAGCGCACGTCATTGCGAGGAACGCCTCACTGCCATTACTCATGGAAACGGATGTCTATGCGTTCCATGGTTTATGTCACGACAATGGGATTGCTGCGTCGGTTCCAGAGGATAAAAGGACAATGGCAGCTTTTTTTGGTATATGGCTTAAGGCTCAGTATATTTATTAGGCCCGGTTGGAGGCATCGTCGTAATAACAGCTTAATATCTTATTTCATGAAATACATATTGATCACCTTATTGCTCTTGTCTTTCTTGGTGGAGTCAAAAGCAGGCAAGCAGCCAAATCTACCAAATATCTTATGGATCGTTAGTGAGGACAACAGCCCCTTGATAGGCGCCTATGGAGATGCATTCGCTACCACACCAAACATAGATAACCTGGCGAAAAGGAGTGTGCTTTACGAGAACGCTTTTGCTACAGCCCCTGTATGTGCCCCGGCCCGTTCGACGTTGATTACCGGTGTCTACCCCACCGCTATGGGAACACAACACATGCGGAGCACCAATCCAATTCCCTCCCATATCAGGTTCTTTCCGCATTATTTGAGGGAGGCGGGATACTATACGACCAACAATTCCAAAAAGGATTACAATACCGTGGATCAGCCGGAGGCTTGGGATGAATCCAGCAATACCGCCACGTATAAGAACAGAAAGCCGGGACAGCCGTTTTTTGCGGTTTTCAATATTACCATCTCCCATGAAAGCTCGCTCCATCAACCGGCGGCACAACTACGTCATGATCCGGAACAAGTTCCCATTCCCCCTTATCATCCCAACACGCCAGAGATGAGGCATGATTGGGCGCAGTATTATGATAAAATAGAGGATATGGACGCGCGGGTGGGAGAGATACTTCAGGAACTGGAGGATGCAGGATTGGCAGACAGCACCATTGTCTTTTACTACAGCGACCATGGAGGCGTATTGGGGAGAAGTAAAAGGTTTATGTATGAATCCGGTCTTCATGTCCCCTTGCTTATCCATTTTCCTGAGATGCATCAAGATTTTGCACAGGAAAAAGCAGGCAGTACCACAGACCGGATTGTCAGTTTCGTCGACTTTGCACCTACTATCCTGAGCTTGGCCGATATCGAAGTTCCTGAGCATATGCAGGGAAGGGCTTTTCTCGGAAGGAAGGAAACAGCACCGAGGGAATATGCCTTTTCCTTCCGGGGACGGATGGACGAGAGAATAGATATGGTACGTTCGGTGAGGGATAAACAATATCGATATATACGCAATTATATGCCGCACAAGACGTATGGCCAATACCTTGAATATCTTTGGAAAGCGCCCTCCATGGCTTCATGGGAAAGACTTTATAAAGAAGGTAAACTGGACGAAGTACAAGCCAGGTTCTGGGAGGAAAAGCCTGCTGAGGAACTGTATGACATTCATGCTGATCCCCACAATGTATATAATCTGGCTTTGGCGCCGGAATACGAAGAAGTTATGGATAGGATGAGGCAGGCAAACCTAAGATGGATTTACGAAATTAGGGATGTGGGTTTTTTGCCGGAGGGGATGTTTGATGGGCTGGCCAATGACATTACCCTCTATGAATACGGCAGGAGTGGGGAATATGATCTGGAGAGCATTGTTGAAATAGCAGAGTTGGCCTCTCTCGCCCGGCTTGAGAATCTCCCCAGGTTGATCGAAAGGCTGGATGACCCCAATCCGGTGATAAGATACTGGGCGGTCACTGGATGTATTGTGTTGGGAAATGAGGCTCGCCCGGCTGAGAAGAAATTGAAAAATGTTCTGAATGATCCCCTAGCCGCTGTCCGCATTGCGGCCGCAGAGGCACTTTATGGAATGGGGGAGAAGAAAGCTGTTTTGGATGTATTAATCACCGCCTTGAAGGATCCCAGTAAAATGGCGAGGGTACAGGCGCTTAATGTTTTGGAAATCATGGGAGAAGATGCCCGCCCGGCAACTTCGGCCATAGCCGCACTGGCTTCCGGACACCTCGAGGATCAGGATTATGACATCCGGGCAGCGAATAGATTGGTTCAGGAACTAGGCAATGATTGATAGATTTGGTTGGATACCTTAGGCTGGAAGAATGAAGCGCATAGGGTAATTCAAGAGGGGGTTTAAAAGAAAGTAACCACATAGGCACATAGGTGCATAGGAAAGAACCTCGGGTTGCAGGTGTTTTGTAAAGTCCATATTCTGGATCATATTGGGCGTTTAAATTAAAGAAGAGCTAATAATATTGGCACATAGGATAAATTCAAGCGGGTGCTTCAAAGAAACCAACCCCCCTTTGTGTTTTAAAAAGCCAATGAAAATTATCCCAGAAAAACTATAAACATTCCGATCTTTTTTTGCTGCTTTAACATAAAAATATTTTTATCTTGCCTCTTTAACAATTTGATAATCCTGAAAAAACTGCAATTGCGAATAGCAAAAGTACATTTGTTCATCTATTTGAGCAGCAATTATGGAGGATAGGAAGGCTTGGAGGCGCATTAAGCAGAACGAGGAGATCGGATTCGAGTATTTATTCAACAAATATTATGATCCCTTATGCAGCTTCGCAGAAGTCTATGTAAGATCAAGGGATATTTCGTCAGACCTTGTATCTGATTTTTTCATCAAGCTTTGGAATCAACGTCACCAGATCAATATCGACAATTCCGTTCGGGCCTTTATCTTTAAATCAGTGAAGAACGCCTGCCTAAACAGTATCCGCGACCAAAAAAAGGAGTTGTTCAACTACGAGGATTTTTCCGACATCCTGAAAACCACGGACCTTTCCCCCCAGGAAAGACTTGAATTCAAAGAACTCCAAGAAGAAATAGACGCCATCGCCCAAGAGCTTCCAAAAAAGCGCAAACTCGTGCTTCTCTTAAAGCTTAAGGCGGGTTTATCCAACAAAGAAATAGCAGGAACTTTAAACATTTCAGAAAATACCGTTAAAAACCAGCTTGGGCATGCCGTCAAACGCCTGAAGGAAAAGCTGAAGATCCAGATTTGACAGTTCGCAGGGAGTACCCCTTCTTTTCCATTATTTTGCTTGAAAATTTTCCTCTCTGGAATAGTCCTGGCCACCGATTAATGTGTCCTTACTGCGAACGGGCAACCCATGGACTACCTGCAACAAATAAAATACTTCGAAAAATACCTTCAGGAGGAACTGAATGAGGAAGAAGCCGCCGAATTCAACCATCGCTTAGCGTCGGACAAGGCGTTCTCCCGTTCTTATGAAGCTTTTAAAAACGACCTCTTAAAAGAAAGCGACTGTGAATCCCCTGCTTTCTACAGCAAAACAGAAGCTTGGAGGCATGTTCAGGAGCATCTTTACCGCCCAAATCCCCCCTCAACTGCCATAACCGGGAAAAAGGCGTTCTCCGGTATCAAGGCAGCAACACTATTAGTTCTGGTTCTTGTGATAGTAACAAGCTTAAGCTACTTATTGCTGAGTAAAAAGGAAGTCTCTGAAGTGGAAAAGTAATGAAGAACTGAAACTTATCGGCTGGGATAAACTCAAACAGGATTTAAGTGACAGCCAAGAGGAACTGGTCAATTATCTGTCCGACAAGGATGACCGTTATTTGGCAGAAACCAGATATAAAGAAGAATTTTCCCTGAAGTATTTGGTCGAAGGCCTACTGCACCATGATTTATACCATCTTGGCCAGATAGGGATTACCATCAAACTTTTGAAGGGCAAGGGATAGTTATTTGGAACCTGAAATTTTTGGTGCTAACTTTTCTTTAGGATTACATTATTCCGAATTGCTAAAGCGCAAAGGATGATCGGAGTGGATCATTTCGACAAAGTAGCCAATGTTCTGGCTAGACAGAAGTGTAAGTGTCTCTTGAAGGATAGAGATCACACCAAACAGATCTGTACAAGCTGAGCCTGGTGAGGATATCACTTCTACAGGGCTTACCTGCAACATCGAACATCTTTGCTACAAAGATCACGCTCCTCTGGAGCTTAGAAATAACAACTAACGAGCTGAATGCAACAATGCAAGGCTTCTGGGACACCTGTTCAGTGCCTTATTGCTGAACTTGTAGAGACGGATTCATGCGC
>Ga0115848_100224_pt1 | contig 19595 bp, 13 predicted proteins | sample InSIn3gowninarea_FD_83862 | JGI IMG/M metagenome (GOLD analysis project Ga0115848, IMG submission 83862) | reverse complement strand
GAGGGCCTCTTCATTGAACTTCCAGTTGGAAATTAAATGTCTTTTACCACTGTTGAGGGTGTTTCTTCCTTGTTAAAGGAACTAGTTGGCACATCATCCACCATGTTTGAAGAATCAACAAATGACTGCCATGATTGATTTCTTTTATTCAGATCCTCCAATACCAACAACTTAGTTAAGGCAAAGTGGAAAATGCTAGGTTCCACTTGACTTTTTTTTTTCTTTGCACTTTTTCTGCCATCTTGCTGAGACTCCTGAATAGATAGAAGGGAAAATTCAAGGGGCTCTTCCCACTAAAATGCATCAAGAGTCTGAAATGGTATTGATAAATCCTTCCAAACCTTCCCTCACATGTGAAATACCTCCGAATAACTTGCAAAAACTTGCTCTGATTTTCAAGTATATACTCTTTAGGAGCAATGGACCCATACTCCTCTCTATGCTCAGGGCTCAAAAAAATGTTTATAATGTGCAATATCAAGGGGCATGCCCTTAAACAATTGCTCTCCTTGAAGGGGAATCTTTGTTGCTGCTGATATTGTGACTTGTATCACTGGAAAGGTGAGTGTTCCAACTTTAGCCTCCAACCCGTTAAAGTTCACGGCAAACTCCTTAGTAAGCTGTGCATTATACCTTTGAATTTTCTCACAAAACTTGATACATCCCACCTGCTCAAAAGAAACTCTGATAGCCGGGTTTGCATTGATGAATGTGAGATCTTATGGTTCAAATTTGACAATAGAACCTCACTTTTGCTTTCTTCCACTGGAGTTGATATGGGTTCTTGTTTGCAACAAGGGATACTCTAGGGTTTTAATGCAAACTTAATTTGTGCAACAAGTAATAGCAATAGGCCCCAAATTTATCTTTGATAGCAAATGAGAATAGAAAACCCTATGCAACAGACCAATTAACACAAATTTCCTTCTGAAAGCCCCAAGACAGCTAGTACATGCTCGAGTCTGTGGGCAGAAAATTTAAAACGACAGGTGCAGCGCCAGAAATCATAGCCAAACCTTTATACATTTGTCAAAAATATGAAAGGTAAAACTTGTTTTTTGACCAAGACTAACTATGACTTGTTACATTAAATATGGTAGCAACTCATCAAAATCTTAGGGCCTTCTCCTCGGCCTTTCAGTTCTGGTGACAAGTGTCCACATCTGCAAACCGCTGGAAACTAGCACTTTGCTGAAAAAAATGCGCAAAGTGTTGAGCTTATTCACACACCTACTCATTCTAGTCGATCCACATTTTTAAAATTTTTCTTTGGGAACTCAAATGAAACAAAAATTAGTGGTAGAGAGTTTCCATCAGCAACCTCGTTGTTTTGCTTATGTTCAATGTCAGAACTATAAGACTGCTGACCTTTAACATTATGGAATTTCTCCTTCAGTAATTCAAATGAAGAAAAACACAAGGGCAACGTTTCTTCCCCTGGTTCAGTATTTTCTTCATGTTCTTCATCGTTGTCATAACTGACATAGGCAGGCTGACTGCATTCTTTAAGCTACTGTAACTGAACATTCTCTTGATGAGAACATGCTGCTGGTCTCTCTTCATGACCGTCTTCGATTGAATATATAAAACAATTGGTTTCTAGCTCATGGTGACATGAATCAACAACAAAACAGCTTGGGTCAACAACCTCTCCTTCTGCAAAATTTGCTTGGAAAGGATGTCTTATCTGTTGTTGATTTACTAGATTCTTCTGTTCTCCAGCAACAACTTTGTCTCCCAAAGTCATCCTTGCCATTATCTTTTCCATTGTTTTCACCCTCCAATGTGGTTGAGTTCCTTTCTCTTAGCTGATAGGTCAACTTGTTCAACTTCGAAAAGTTCAAGGAAATATTCAAAACCCTGTATGTGTTTTTCAGCGGAAATCTCGTTAAGTTTTCCATCAAACATGGGTAAATACTTATAGTGCTTAACTTCAATGGTCTATATCTCTTTTTAACTTTGTAGAATCAGGTATAGGAGATGGTACATTGGCTTTAATATCTAGAGGCTTACTAGCTTGGTTATGATTATCATTAAGATCTTGTTCAAGATCACAATTACAAAATGGAGATGGATTTACAGCGTCAAAAGAATGATATACAATCTTAAAAGGAGAATCATGTGCAAATATGTAGTCTTCGTTCAAATAGAATAGATAAAAGGGAAATTCTTCTAATATGCTCGGAAAAGGACAAGAGGTATATGACGAAAGATAATAAGATTTTTTGAAAAAAATTGAAGCTTTGATCCCTGGTCTTTTTGAAATATCCTTCCATTCCTATGTCAACCAATGTTGTTCTCCAATGGATTATTTGAATCTGAATGTAACATTAATTGGAATCACCGGGTGAATGGTACAACCTCTTTAATTGTTGCCCATCATCAACCATCAGATTCGAAATTTTGATGATCTTTTTGGGAGAAGATGAAACCTTTCGTTCCCCGACCACAACGCCACTATGTTAGCGTTCTGTAATTTCTTTATGCTGAAGTGAGAAACTCAAAAGTAACCACAAACCACGTAGAAATTAGAATCTAGCCTTTCCAACTTCAGAGAAGGTTTTCTCTATTTGAAATTTTCAATCAACTAGATGTTAAGCTAAGTACGGTGCTCAGCGGGGTATAAACTTTCTAGGTTTGCTAGTAAAAAGACAGATGCATTGCACATGGATTCATGCCAAGTTAATTATTTTTTCAGTAATAAGATGAATAGAGAAAGGGTCTTCTATAGAGACGAGGTAGACAATGTTTTGTGGTGGAAATCAAATTAATTCGGTGCAGAAGGGTGAGTTGGAAACAACACATAAAGCATCAAAACCAGCATGAAAACTGTGGATAAAAAAAACATGGATTGTTTGATAACGTAAATGCGTTTAATACTCGAGCATTAAGGAGATCGTCAATAAAAACTAATGCATTTAATACCCTTAAACACTAAGGTGATCATGAATAAAGACTAATGCCTTTAATGCCCTTGAGCACTAAGGAAATCATGAATAAAGACTAATACATTTAATGCCCTTGACCACTAAGGAAATCATGAATAAAGAGTAATGTATTTAATGCCCTCAAGGAGATTATGAATATGGGAAAACAAAAACTTCTGCAACAGAAAGCCAGAAGGCCAAAACCATTGTATTGACGTAATTGATATATGGATATTATAAAAATATGTGAAAACTATAAACGGTTATAATAAAATTATAATATCATTACAATTTATTTTAGTATTATCATTACCATTTAGTTTATTTTAATACGATGAATTTGATTTTTAATTACTCGAGGATATAAATTTAAAATAAAAGATTTTTAAAATAAATCAAATATATAAAAATGTAAATGTGACCCGTAGAAAACCATCGATATCATTACAGTCTATTTTAATATGATTGATTTTATTTTTATTTATTCAAATATGTAAATTTAAAATAAATTGAATATATAAAAATGTAAATGTAATATAAAAAATCTTTGAAAACTTTGTTGAGATGAGACAATCATATTACTGAGGTAAATGTAAAAAATGTAAATTTAAAATAGAGATTTATTTTGAAATGAGATAAATATATTATTTTTGATTAAATAATGGCTTGTATGAATAGATAATCATTTGAAGTTAGTTTTTCCATTTGAGATTCTAAGGTAAAATTGTCTCTTATTGTAATTGTGTTGTTCATTATTATGTGAGTTAATTATTCATTGTAGTGTTTAACTTAATGCTTGTGATCTTTCGTTATTCCTTGTAGTGTGATTGTTTTGCTATTATGCTAAATTAATTGGCATTTTAATTTTGGTTTTGTTGGAAATTTAGGCTTTTGTTTGTTGTGGTAAATAATTCATTAATAAGCTTTAGGTAATTCACATACTTATCAGTGATATGCTATGTGATAGTTAATTCATGCTTGTATTCATTGAAGCTTTGGAAACCCAATGGTTAAGGAATTCATATAATATTAGTGAGGTAAATGTAAAAAATGTAAATTTAACGGAGATTTATTTTGAAATGAGATAAATATGTTATATTTGATTAAGTAATGATAATGTAAAATTGTGTTCTATTGTAATTGTGTTGTCTATTATTATGTGAATTAATTATTCATTGTAGTGTTTAACTTAATGCTTGTGATTTTTGTTATTCCTTGTAGTCTGATCCTTTTGCTATTCTGCTAAATTAATTGGCATTTTATTTTTGGCTTTGTTGGAACTTTAGGGTTTTGTTTGTTGTGGTAAATAATTCATTAATAAGCTTTAGGTAATTCACATACTTATCAATGATATGCTATGTGTTAGTTAATTCATGTTTGTATTCATTGAAGCTTTGGAAACCCAATCGTTAAGGAATTTAGATTGTCCATTTATTCTCGAAATCAGATCAAAGGTTGTGGCAATAGAGTTATTTTAATTTTGCCCCTCATTCAACATTGCAATTCTCTTTGGACCATTGGCATGGTTTTTTCACTTGTAGGTTCATTCACTTGTTTTCCCAACTTGGTTTTTGACTTGGAGTAGCATATAGGTTCATTCACTTGTTTTCCCAACTCCCTCATTAATTTAAATTCCAATATTGCCTCCACTTCAAACATTGATTTCCCATCACATTAATTGATAAATGCCCTATAGTGAATCAACTTGGAATATGAATTAAGTCATGCTTGACTCATGTTGAACTTGTATGTATCCCAACAAATCACAATCTGAATTGCTAGGTTTAACTAATGCATTGGAGGTTGGCACTAAGATTTAAACTAATGCCACACTAATTAGTGTGTTCTGACTCTTTACTCAGGATTGGGAAATGAAAGGTTGAGATTATATGCCTTTTCATTAACCCAACTCTCTTTATTTCTTCTTGCAGTTTCACTCACAAAGGGTCTTTTGGCCAATGAAGGGTGTATGTATAGAGAATCTCATGTCTTATGGTGTGGTTCAATTTTTGTCTACTATTGTGTGAATTAATTATTGGGTATATTATGTATTAGTGGTGTAATCCTTTAACTATTATGTTGAACTAATTGGCATTTTACTTTTGGTCTTTTTTGATATTTAGGGCTCTATTCACTAAAACAAATAATACATTACTCGACTTAGGTAATTCATATGTACATCAACATTAGGTAATGTGTGTTAATTAATCTCTGTTTGTATATGTTAATTATTTGAAAAACCCCAATGCTAAGGATTTCAAACTGTCCATCTATGCTTGATTGAGATCAAAGGTTTTAGCATTAGAGTTGTTACTTGGTTTTTATTTTTTTTCCATCATATTCAACATTAAATTTCTATTGAGATTGTTGGGATTGTTTCTAAGCAATGCATGGTATTATCTACTTGTTTTCTCAACTTGGCTAGTATAAAATCCAATGTTGCTTCCACTTCAAGAATTGATATTCCATCACACTAATTGATAAATGCATGTGGTTAATTGACTTACAACATGAGTAAAATTGTGCTTGATTCGTTTTGAACTCATTCATTGCAACAAATTGCAAATTACATAATTACGAGGTAAACTAAGTGATGGTTGGCATCATGATTAAAACTATTAGCATAATGCTAAGTGAAATTTGTCTCTTCAAATCCTCCAAGGTCTGTGGGAAAATTGGTTTATGAGGATTCAGGTGTGAAAAGGGTGTACCCTATTTAGTGTTGCCTTCCCATTAGGGGAATTTTGAGGTCTAAATTGAACTTCAGAAGGAAAATAATAAAATAATAGTTAAAATAATAAAATAAGAGTTATGATTTTTTAAAGAAAAAGAAAGGAAACTACTTTTCAATTGTATTTTGGCCTTATCTCCTTATATGTTTACTCAAATTTCAAATTTACATCCAATGAGTACATACTCTACATACTTATGAGAAAACCTTTGTTGAAAAAAATAAAGATACATTAAAAAACTTGTTCAAAATGATTTTTTTACTGTATTTTGAATTTTTTGCGATGTGGATCTTCTCAAAAGTATGTAGAGTGTGTACTTGGATGTGGAATTTAGTTCTACATATAATTGGTGTCTACATTTGACATTTAAGTAAATATTTATGGCTCGATAAGATGAAAATACAATTAAAAAAGTAGTTTTCTTCTTTTCCCTTCAAAATATTTACCTTTGGGGATGACATTATTATCTTGAATCCTATTGGTTCTCTTAAAGTTAATTTTGTTAGTACATTTTTTGTTTTGAGACTCATTTTTGGCCTTAAAATTCCCTTAATGCCTCGAACAATCGGTTACTTTGAGTCACATATAAACAAAATGTTTGACTATTGTGATAAAATTAGGCTTGGGGTTTAGTTAGCTTTCATCCTCATCCATAATATATCGGGTGTTTCACCACCAATGATTGTTGCTTGGATGTGTCGCTGCGTGGTGATACCATTTACCACAACCATCCCATGCAAATCACTCAATTGACTCAATAACCATTATTGATAGTGCCCATATAGCCATAACACTTATATTGATTGTGTTGATAATATTTTAATAGGTTGGTTTACATAATTCATTGTTCTTTGTAGAAATTAAAGGTGACATCTCATCTCTATGTATCATCACCTCAAACCAATTCATTCAACGTGTGCTACAAGCATACTCCATCTTAATGTGCATTATTTGATAGTTATAGTTGTAAGGAATGGTCTATTCATATAGGATAAATTTCATCTAGAGATGAGCATGATATCATGCCTATAAACACATTCCAACGTTAAAAATGGTAGAGGTATACTATAAATATTTTCATTTACCAATTGTCTTCAATTTCATTGGGTGGTTTTCCAATTACAAATTAGAATGAGTGTTTGTCACTATTATAACGAAACTATGCACTCCTTGAGACCGTTGAAAAGCTCAAGTGTGAAATGCATTGCACCTTAGAGCGGGTCACTATCAACCCTCTTCTTGCTACTTGATTCAAATCTTTTAACTTCAAGGATGTATACAAAATTGCATACAAAAGAACATGTAAACAAATAACTTAAACAAATGAAAAAGAAGCGGAAATCATGAGAAAACCATGAGATCAAAGGAACACAAACGATTTATTTACGAAGTTCACGCAATGTGGGCTACGTCTCCAGGCCCTGCTCAAAGTGGGGAGGCCTTCTTTCATTAAATGGAAACAAAGAAGTGAATTACAATCAACTTTACATAAATGACCCTTATACCTCCAATCTTTGTCATGGACGAAAAATGGAGAACTCGGTTGGAGAAACGGGTTGCATGGTTGGATTCCTGGCGAGAAATCATGTGAAAATGACTATAACTTGTCCCGTTCTGACATTGGCACTTCTAGACCCCAAGGGAATCTTCTCATCATCACAAAGATTCTTTGTTCAAGGTTTTGCCCCTCTTGGCCTCTTAGGGTTTTGCTGGTTGGACATGCTCCGCTCTTCGTTGCCAGTGGGATGAGAAAATGAGTGGTTTAAGTATACAAGAGTGTGCAACAATTACAAAGTTGCCGCTCATGGTTTGTTTGCAAGTGGATATATTCGGAGGGGGCATGCCTGGGTTCCAACCCCACAACCTCCCCCAAATAGTCGACTGTTAGCATTTTGTTGAAATTTTGATGGCTGTTTGTTATGTCAGTCATATTTATGAGGCCACTTGTTGGTAGGCTGACCCACCTAGGTCAAGCAGGTTCGACCCTCGTCGACCTCCCTCCATGTGGCGACATTGTATATGGTTGGGGAGACCTCGATTCTCCGGTGGCCTGACCCTTGTATATTCGTTCTGTTATATGGTTGTAATACAATGGAATGGGGTGGCCGGGTTTGACCACGTGCCACCCTTATTTTAATATGGTTGTTGGCTATGGGTTGGCGGGGGTGGCAGCGCGCCAACACAGAAATATGATTTTTTATTTTATTATATAGGCCCAACTATTCAAAAATTTTCCGCCAAATTTTAAGGTTAACAGGGTGAATTAAAGAGGCAACAAATTCTCCATTTCTGACTATCGGATTCCTTGTGCCGACCCTTTGCCAAATTGTTGCCTCATTAGTGACTGCCACTTAGCCTAATTTGACTAGAACTTTGATCGGTTATAACTTGAGCATACAAACTCGGATTTCGCACCATTGGACACAGGGTGACAAGCACTACGATTTGATCTTGGTATCGCTTCCATCTGATGAATTTAATTTTTTAGCATTTTCGAGGCCACTTCTATTTTTAGAGCCACTCGGATCACTACTGGCCAACTCTCCTTCAACTCAAGGGAGTTTCTCCTCGGGATAGGATTGTTAGAGATTGGAAATTCAAGGATTTGAGTTCAAAGGGAAGCTCCCCAAGCACACAATCAAGGGATTACTAGATTATCTTGGAGAGGAAAGGCCCTTGTAAAATTGTTTTAATGATTGTAAAGAAAAAATGTTGATGGAGAATAGAAGATCAACACTTTATATTGAAGGGTGCATATGGGGTCAATAAACAGACCATTTGGAGATAAAATGAAGTGGATTTATGTTCAAAGACTAGAGTAGGCTGGCTTGTGTGTTGAGAAGCCTGACCTAGGTGTCCTTTTATTTTTAAACATGGGATAAGGGAGGAGTCCATCAAGCAACCTTCCAAACATGGAAAAAAGGGATTCAAAGTGACAACTCAATTCCAAAATCCCATTAAGGTACTTCTCATCCACCAGTACAAGTAATGATTCTAAATCTTCATCATGTGGATGTGTGTCAACATAGGACTTCCAAATGATTAAATAAACCTACTAAAGTCTCCAATGGTTGGCCTTTTCCACTTACCCATGCAAGCATACATGCAAACTAGCCCTTTAGGATTACTGCAAGTGTGACATGTACAACATGTAATATTGAATCAATCCACACATTTAATTTATGCTTTAGGTTGGACCTAGGCCTAATTCATCCCATTAAATCAACACATAATTTATCCCTCAAAATTATCCTTTAATTTGAAATATCCAACACTACTTAGACATATGTCAACCTCATATCTATTCCAAGTTAGCTTGGTTAGGTATTTTTAAGATTCCACATGCTCTTGCATATAGATTCATTGGCACCTTTGTCTTGGAGGTTAGGTCATGCCACATACCTGAAGCATGGTCCTACAACCTTTAGACCCTATTGGAATATCCTTTATGTATGCTAAACTTGGTTGGAGTAGTGCATTCTAAGGCCAATCCTTTTCAATCTAAAATTGCAAGATGAACCCCATAAGAAAGCCTCCTAGAACTTAATGATAATGCTCAACTGAAATCACAAGACTACAAAATTGTTTACCAAATGTAGAAATAAGATTGTTTTAGACAATTTGTGTGCAAACAAAACAATGGTTACATCCTTTGGAAACTAATGTGAAAATTATTTTGTCAAAATAACTTCAAGAGAGGTCAAAAGAACCCCGTCCTTCATTTACTGCCTAAAATAATTAGCTTGCATCAATTTCTTGCTAGAATAGGGTGGAAGCTTAAGGTATTTGGCACATATCACAACACTTAAACAAACAAGTCTCCATTAATAACTTTAGAATATCCATTCATTTTGAATAATCTTCCACTGGTTGCAGGATCTATATGAATATTTTCCAAAATCCAAATGGATGGCTCCAAGTATCCAACTCTCCTTAATCTTTACATCCACAATGATGTATGCTTTGTATAGTGCTTGTTTGTTGAATCCATTTGGGTATCATATACTTGGCTTGTAAAACATTAGAGAAATTTTGAGGTCTGAAATGGGTCTCAAAACAAAAATGTACAATCAAAATCAACTTTACAAGAACCAATAGGATTCAAGATGATGATTTTAACCATGGGGGATGATTCACCATTTTTGGGGTAAAAAAGTAAAAAGATTAAAAAATAAAAGATAAAAAACTATTTTTTCAACTTATCTCCCTTTGGTTTTACTCAACTTTCGAGCGAGAGCACTTATTGGATTCATAATTTAATTCCTCATCCAAGGAGTACCCATGTTGCATACTTTCGATGGGTCCTACTACACGAAAAATGAGAAATGCATGAAAAATGTGATTGCATGTATTTCTCATTTTTCTTGTAGAAGGGCCCATCGAAAGTATGCAACATGACTTCTGCATCCAACGAGTGCTCCTACTTGAAATTTTTAGTAAAATCATAAGGAGATAACTTGAAAATACGAGTTGAAAAAGTAGTTTCTTTTGTTTTTGTTTTTTTTCTCCTCTAAAATTTGATGATGTAATTTAATCTTATTTTATTATTTCCACTATTATTTTATAATATTCCTTAGGAGGCCCATTTTAGAACTCAAAATTACTCTAATGGAAATGAAGTGAAAATGTCTTACACAACATTGGTGCCACTTAGTCTTGATAACTCATTTGTCTCAATTTATTTAATCTATTGTAAATGATAAAATTGAGTGCATATCATAGACTTTTATAGGCCCATAGAGTGTAATAGCTACTTGATCTTGAATGGTTGTATTTCTATCCATTATTGGTGTCATCCAATCCCAACCTTACATTATGTAAGCACATCCTTGCACACATTAAATAACCATTGTGAAAATTTCTGAATCTAACAAACGATAAATCCTACTGCAGTACACTGATTTGTATTACCTACTTGTATTCTTCACGTTAACAAGTTATTTTCAGAGATATTCAAAAAATATTAATGCAAATACACTGCAGCCTACACCAATATACAGATTAAATACTAAAAAATAAATGAGACAACCACACAAAGGACACACTTGTTTTTGGACTAAACATCCTGAGAAAAACCCAATGCAGGTTTATTATTAAGCAGATACAAGGGTTTTATTATTAAGCATATTTCTGAATACAACTAGGGTGACAAATTCGGCTCACCCAACAGAGAATAAACCCGATAGAAGTACCTCTATCCAAAGAAAGATATTTTGGCGAATCCAACAACTGGATGAACAAACCCCACAGGTGACTGCAATGTCCCCAGTGTTGTGTAGCGATGGCTGCTCCAAGCTTTGCACTAGAATTGCGTCACTTCTTTAGGAGATGCGCCACCCTCCTAGTGAGCTTTCTCGACTCAGAAATCGATCTACTGCACTGCTGCTCGATCTGCCTCACAAAAACCCTAGTGTTGCCTCTAAGTGATTGCATCAGCTCCTCAGCCTCTGCATCACCCTTTTGGAGCTACGCTGTCTCTCCTTGATGCTGTGCTGCCTCTTTGCTATGTATTCTCAGCCTTGGATTGAAGTCCTTCTGCCAAACTGCCCCTCTCTTCACTAGAATCTCACTCTGAAATTCTCAGTAAACCACGCCCTAGAATTTCGATTTAGCTCAAGTGCTGCCCTCACTGTGTGTGTTCTCCAACTGACCCCAAGCCTCCTTTTATACTTTTCCTGTTGAGAAATTAACGACTGTGATATAATCTATAATCAATGACTAAGATTAAATTAGACTTGATCCTCATCTCTTAGAAGCTTCTCATCCATATTTTCATTAATACTCATTTATATTTTAATTTTCCTAAGTTTAGACTTAGGAAACCCATTAAAAATATAAATTATTTTAATAAAATACAATCCAGTTGGAATTTCACCAAACGATTTCTAGGTCTTGGAGATCTCATGTGTTCTAACCTCTCCACAAAATTTTGGAGCTAGAGCACATCTGATGCTACCCAAAAATCAACACTCCCTCTTAGCGAGGAATGTGCTCTAGCAATACCTCCCAGTAGAAGTATCAAACTGATCCACGACATCGGTCCTCTATGCTGCCGATGCTCGACCTGCTGACCCTCATCCATTGCGCTGCTGCAACCTGTACTACTACCCGTGACACTACCACTTTCACTGCTGCATCTATACTGCATCTCCCTCTCAATATGCTGCATCATGGTGCCCATAGCACTGCCACTGCTAACTGCTGCACTGCAACTTAGTTGATGAGAAGTAAGCAACTGAAAATCCACAAAAAAGCTGACATGCTGGCCAGTCTAGATGCCCCTTGACGCTGAAGCTACTGCTCTTGCTAATCTATTATGGCCCTCTGATGCTACTGCGTTGCTGTTGTATCTGCTCTGTGCCTTCCGCACTACTGCAACACTCTACTGCGCTACTTCGGACTTTGGCACTCTAACTTTGCCATTGTTTCTCCATCATCCCTCTCACCCACTAACTCCCGTCATTCTGCTATTGTCATTAAGGGCTCCCATAGCCATATGTGATCCAAGAGTTTGGGCACCTCAAGGATCCTGCCCCTCCTATGTAGTCCTCCCGACTACAGGTCAATATTGCCCCACCTCTTCTCTAGAGGTGCATGAGCACTCATGGCACAATCATCATCGTCCTCTTTGTTAGCTTGCACTAGAGAAACCTTTGCATCAGACTTCTCTTCTTTTCCATTGTTCCGAGGGCACTGTGTGGCGAAATGACCCATTTCTCCACATCTGAAGCATCTGACTTTGGATATGTCCTTTTTATTTCTCTTCTGCATCCCTTACTGTTTCGTTGATGCGAGATCCATATCCTCTTCCTCCTTGACTCTGATCCCTTTGCTGCTGCTTCCTGCCTTGGTAAACCGTCTGGTTTCTGCCTGTCGAAGCGCTACCCACATCTCCTCCCAACTGGGAAGAGAAGCCCTGCCCAAGATGCTTTCGACAAAGGTTTCCCGGTCTTCATTGACTACATTCTAGGCAATCTTGGCCATAAAATCAGGATCTGGTGTAGCCCCTACAGAAGTTAGCAAGGTCATGAATCCTTTGCAACTTGAGAAGGAAGGGATCGATTTCTTCTTCCTTCTGCATATGAAACTGTCTCAGTTGACTCTCAAGAAACATCTTCCGCTGAACGGAAGTTCCCTCGTACAATGTGGTCAAGGCCTCCCACATTTCCCTTGTTGTGTCCTTCTCAGCAATATGTGGGATCACATGATCCTTGACCCTGTCCAAGATCATGCACTTTGCTTTTGCCTGAGCCTCCTTGTACTTCTTGAGAGGAATATCATCCACCGAAACAACAACCGTCCTCAAGGCATAATCCTCGATGCAATTTTTATCCAAAATTGCTAGGATGCTGACCTTCTAGATGATGAAGTTGGATGCTCCATCCAACCTGTTCTAATCCCTCAGTCCCTTAACCACCATCTCTGCTCAAATGAATGTCGAACTGGTTCTCTTCTCCCTCTTTCGCTGCTGCCCCAACAAAACTCAGATCTGGATTTATTTGGCGCTAGAAATCCTCTAAGGAACAAGCTCCCTCTGATTTCCTTCACGGAAATCCTTCTGCCAACCACTGTCAAACCACCCTTCTCTGATCTCTCTTTGCTGCTGCTCAGCACTGGATCTAGATTTCTTGGCAAAAAATCTTATGAGGAATTGATTCCATCTACTTTGCTTCTGCTCCGCTAGGTATGCACCAACAGGATCAACACCCCACCAACAACTCCAGATGAAATCTGTGCTGCACCTCTAGCCACAGAAATTGAAAAAAATGAGACTCAACGGTCTCTGCGCTGCTCTCTGCAGCAACAATGTCACCCAATCAGGCTAAAGTAGGCTCTGCGTGAGCCTCCCTTGTTGACTGTATCACCCCTCCTCTTCTCTCTTGGCCAGAAACTGCATTGTCTCTCGAGACAACTGTCTTCACACATAGATTTTCCATCGTCCTTTCATCGATGGCTTCAATCTTCCTTGATTTGCAATCACTCTAATACCATGTGAACATTTCTGAATATAACAAATGAGAAATCCTAATGCAGTAAACTAATTTTCATTACCTACTTATATTCTTCATGTTAACAAGCTATTTTTAGAGATATTCATAAAATATTAATGCAAATACACCGCAACCTACACCAATATACAGATTAAATCCTGAAAAATAAATGAGACAACCACACAAAGGACACACTCATTTTTGGACTAAACGTCCCCGGAAAAACCTAATGCGGGAAAACTGGTGCAACAGATATGAGGGTGTTATTATTAAGGAGATTTCTGAATACAACTAGTGTGCCAAATCCGGATCACCCAACAGAGAATAAACCTGACAGAAGTACCTCTATCCGGAGACAGATATTTTGGCGAATCCAACAACTGGATGAACAAACCCCAGAGGTGACTACACTGTCCCTAGTGCTGTGCAACGATGGCTTCTCCAAGCTTTGCGTTGGAATTGCGTCACCTCCTCTGGGAGCTGCGTCATCCTCCCAGTGAACCTTCCCGGCTCAGAAATCGATCTGTTGAACTTTTGCTCAATCTGCCTCACAGAAACCCCAGTGCTGCCTCTAAGTGACCACGTTAGCTCCTCTAGCCTCTGTGTCACCCTTCTGGAGCCGCACTATCTCTCCTTGGTGCTGTGCTGCATCTTTGCTATGTATTCTCAGCGTTAGACTAATGTTCCTTGTCCGAATTGCCCCTCTTTGCACTATAAGCTCACTTTGAAATTTTCAGCAAACCACGCCCCAAAACTTTGATTTAGCTCAAGTGTTGCTCTCACTGCGTGTGTTCTCCAACTGACCCCAAGCATTCTTTTATACTTTTCATGTTGAGAAATCAACAACCGCGATCTAATCTCTAATCAACAACTAAGATTAAATTAGACTTGATACCCATCTCTTAGAAGCTTCTCACCCATATTTTCATTAATACCCATTTATATTTTAATTTTAAAAATATTAATTATTTAATAAAATACAATTCGGGTGGAATTTCACCAAATGATTTCCGGGTTTTGGAGATCTCATGTGTTCTATCCCCTCCACAAAATTTCGGAATTAGAGCACATCCGATGCTACCAAAAAATCAACAAGCGCATCTTTACATAATATGTGTTGCAATAGTTCAATTTCTTCCCCAATCTATACTTTAAGGATTCCCATCTTTAGTGCCCACAACATGGTGGGTAACATTTGGGCCAACATGGGGACACATGCTTCCCATGGGAGTGTGTGAAAACCTCAAAATCACATTAGTTACTAATTAAAGAGACCTCCAAAATTCCCAATACTTCATAGATGCAACGCTTTCTCCCTTTATGTTTGATAATCATGCTAAACAAGGATATATTAAGATCATGATACTTGTATGATGGTTTCTCTACCATTGCTAGGGTGAGAAGAATTTTAGGTACCTCTTCTATGTTGTAATCATTCCTTAGTCATAGCTTCTGATAACATGGATTCTCTAGGGCCGGAGGCAAACTCGGTTCTTGGATGTGCTCAGAAAAAGCCCATAATGGTCATCTTCATCTTCTTCTTTACCCCTTTCCCTCTTCCTTTATCCACATTTCCTATGCTCTTTTGTTAAAAACCATATACGCTCCATTGTTCTTAAGCCCGGAACGCTTAATCCCATACCCCATAACCATGCGCCTATACAACTGCGCGTCCTCATAGACCCCTCTTTCGTAGCCTTAGATGTTGACCTCTGTCACCTTGGTCCAACGTTCCCCCGTCACATCTGACGGAAAACTTGTTTGATTGATTCTCCATCGTTCGATCACCTTCACCACGATTGGATGGCGATCGCTATCCCCGCGCCCGCAAACCAACGACGTGTTAATGCACGATGGGAGGGTGGTTTCCCCTTTACCCGCCACCACGCATCATGCTCCGAGTGGTATCGCACGCCAATGTACGTTTACCGCCCAACCCCTAACGCCGGTGCGATCAATACCACCTAGCGCAGAAACCACTATCCTCGCTTGTTAACTCCCGCACATCTCCTTCATTCGATAGCTGTTGGATCTGCCCTCCCGAGATCCAATGGCCCATGTTCATTCCGCCCTGCTTGTCCAATGATCCCCGCCAAGCCATATCCGCTATCCATCTGCCCAATCTAACAGCCAATATTACTCCTCCATCCGGCCGTCCCTGCCCGCTCCGTGCACCCGAAGGACGAAGGTGACCAGTTTTAAATGCCAGGTGCATTTCTTCCTCAACAATCGCATTCAACAGGCAGTATGGCCAAGGAGGAAAAGGGCAGAGCCCGAGCAGGTGAATGCATTTAACAGTCATGGGATTCTATCCTATACAACACTCCACCTACCCGCAAGGACAATAGAACATCTGAAGAGATCAGATTTGTTCACTGAAGCAGGCAAATTACACCAGAGACTCCATCAGATAGTTAAAGCGGTTGGTGGTCAATTATGACCCCCCCATACATAGAATGGCCGAGTGCCTTTGTAATGAAACTCTATATATACCCAGAAAGAAGATGTAATCAGGGTTGATGGTTGTTGTTTGGATGTAAGGTTCAACTTCTGGAGACTTTAACTACCTTGATACTTACAATGTCTCGTCTTCATTTTCAGCTAATACAAGCTTTTTTTGCTGTTAATTGCTCACTTTCCATTTCTATTCTGTTCTAGGCTGTGCCTGATATGTAGTTTTCCTGAACTTTTGATGTATAGCATTAGAGGAGCTGTCATTCTACCTCTGTGTTTAAATCTTGCATGTATCAGTGATGTGTTATTCAGGTTTCTTTTCATTTAGTGATAAAGAGCTGTCATCCTATCTGTACATTAGGGAATTAGATTTGTAGACCTCTTTACTGGTTGTAGCTGGCCATCACAAGATCTTGTGCATATGCTGGTGTGGTCAGTATTCTCCATGTTCACCAAATCCTTAAACTGTGAGTAATTGGTGGTCTAAAGCCTTGTAGTCTGGGGGTGTTCACGCATGTTTAGAGTCAAGCAAAGTAGAAGTGGTTATCTGGCTTGAACAAGCATCATTCCTTCCATTCATCCATTTCCAAAATTAAGTTGAGTTTGTAATGTTCCCGATCATCTCTGAGCTACAACCTAGGAGAGTTTCTTGGGGTGATAACATTAATTGGCGCCATTGCCAGGGAGAGGAGATTGAAGCTCAGCTTCATTGGGAGAACGACATAGTTCCACACTTTGATGATAGACAAAGTTTGGACACATTTCTGGTTGTAATCATCTATCTGGCGATTGTACTGGAGGACCAACCTAGTGGTGACTCCACGTTTCAATTCTGGCTCAGTGCGTGAGGCATACCTGGAGGAATCCTAAGAATCACTTGCTGACCCAACGCCTGACCCTGAGAAGATTACTAAGCAGAGGAAAACATCACAGAAAGGAGCATCAGGATTAGGTAAGCCTAAGAAATCTTATGTATCTCTGAAAGAGAAAATTACAGCTGAAGATATACAGTTTGAAGATTTAGAGCCTAGCATTGTTAGTAAATACATACCTTCAGAGATTCATAAAGCTCCTTGTTCAATCAGTTCCCCTTTGGATCTCAGTCCAAAGAAAGTCTCCCATACAGTCCGTCATATTCCTTTGTCCCTGTTATCTATTTCATCGCTTCCTACTATTCAATCTACTAGTATCCTTCCACCTACCTCAGCCATGGCGGGCCAGTGAGCACCTACCAAAATGGAAAGAACCATAGCTGCTAGGTATGGACCTCTGGTTCTACCTGTTCCTTTGAATGCCATGCCTGCTGGAGAGTATCAGAAATATATGCCTAAATTCACTGGTACAGAAGGAGTAACAGCCGAAGAACACCTTGAATATTTTTATAGTTATGCTGATAACTTGGATATCAGTGAAGATGATGTGTGGATGAGAGTGTTTGTCTAGAGCCTGGATGGAGAGGCCAGAAAGTGGTAAAGGAGAAGATGAAGATGACCATTATGCACTTTTTCTGAGCACATCTAAGAACCGAGTTTGCCTTCGGCCCTGAAGAATCCATTTTATATAGTGGAGCTAACACTGGCTCCTTCTGGGGATGAGATCCTCCCTATGAGGTCTCAAGAACTGCAGATCATTGCCTTTCCTATGAAAACCAAATTAGCAAAATTTCCTAGTGTTCCATTGGGCATGGAGTCTAACTGAGCCTACACTAAAACTGATAAGATAACCTATTTACAAATTTAAGCTGAAGTCCTTAAATAACATAAATTTTCAGAAAACGCCCATTTACTGGGCCATCAAAATTGTCTCCCCTCCCCTTAGTCAATATGCATGTCAGCTGATTCATCAAAGACTTGCAAAATCAGGTTGATTTGATCATCTACCTCAAAAACTTTAGAGCATTTGATCCTATCAGGTAGAGATGTTTTATATTTCACCCCCTCTTTGTACGCTCTCACCCTTGGATGTTCTTCGTGGAAGCTTTTGTACACCCGCTGAATAACAATGGCTGTTGTGTACTCGACTGTGTCATTTGTGGCCTACACAATTAATATAAATGGTGTACCAATGTATCCTTGTGAGGGGGACACAAAGACCTCACCTGCTCTTGTAGCTTTCTTAGAACAAACCCCATCCAAGGAGGTGTCCCAAATCTATGCACCTTCTTCCTCTATGATCTGGAAAACTTCCCTTTCTAGCTGTGTGGAGGCCAACTGGTCAGGCTTTGGAATATCAAGACTAAGATCATCCATGTCAGCCTTGGGCATTGAATTCTGGATGGCTCCATTGCCTAATGGGCAATTATGAGGGATTGTCCCTTGAATAGATAGAGGAACATCAGATGATGGGGAACTGATTTCACCCTTTTTTATTATTGGGCTGAGGATAATAGCAAGTTGGTCAACTTGTAGATTTGCATAGTCATCAGAAGCTTGGTTAGCTTTAGGCTCAGGCTCTTCAAGGATATATTTCTTGAAGGGCTCATTCTTCACTGGTCCAATCTCAAGCATGTGTATTCTTGGCTTTTGAATATCTGATTGAAAACTTAAAGAAGAAGGAGAACCTTCAAGGCCTCTTACCTCTATGGCTAGAACTTTGAGAATGATGGGATCTGCTGCTGGTTGCTCTACAGGGACAACAAAATTATGAGCAGGGCCTTTGGATAATGACTTCTCATAGGTAGCTCTGGTTAAGAAGGGGGCACTGCCCTTGTCTTCCATACCATGGACCTCATCATCATCTTCAAATTGCTCTTCTTCCATGACTATATTCTGAAGAAGGGTCTTCACCCTTTGGTCTCTGTTTCTTTGCAAACTCTGTAACTGCTCCTTTTCTCCTCTATATAGATTTAGATTTGGAAGAGAAAAGGTATAAGGAGCTTGTCCTTTCCCTGAACGCTGCTCAATCCTTAATTTGGAAACTTCAGAGGCTAATGACTCTATCATCCTGGCCATTTTATCGATCTTAGGATCTGAGGATGATGAGAGCTCACCTCTTTGTCTTCTCCTATCAGCATTACCTTCGAGCTCTTCTGCAGTTATGATGTTTGATTCTACTTCCAAGGCTGCATCTTGCATATCAGCCAAAGAAGCACATCTTCTCTCCCTCAATAGTAAACATAAATGAGAATCGAAGGCATTGGTGTAGGCGAGCTTAGTGGAGGTAGGGGTGGGTTTAACTTCAGCTGGTATCCTGCTGTACAAGTGGTTAAATCTCTTATTGAAATTAGACAGCAGCTCACCATTTTCCCTCTGTAAGTTCCCAAACTTAGTAAGATAGTAGAGCAGATCTTTCTTATCGCCCCAATGCTTTAGGAAGACATCATCTAAGGCCTCAATGTCTACTATAGACCTAGGAGTCAATTCTCTGAACCACTTTCTGGCCTCTCCATCCAGGCTCTAGACAAACACTCTCATCCACACATCATCTTCACTGATATCCAAGTTATCAGCATAACTATAAAAATATTCAAGGTGTTCTTCGGCTGTTACTCC
>Ga0115848_100222_pt1 | contig 19650 bp, 21 predicted proteins | sample InSIn3gowninarea_FD_83862 | JGI IMG/M metagenome (GOLD analysis project Ga0115848, IMG submission 83862) | reverse complement strand
AACGATCCAGACGTATGCTCTTCCGCGAGACCAAGTCAGGACGGAGATCGCGTAATTTTTCGGACAGATCTTCGGACCTGGTGATGCGCCGTACACTCTTCAAGCTGTATACAAGTTCTCTGTCAATGGAACTACTGCGGCGCCGGGTGGCATGACGCTTAATGCGCCTGGATTGGTGAAGAGGAATGCTAGACCTTATGCTAAGAGGGAGTTGTGAGGTTCGAGATGGAGCAGGAAAGGAAAGGAAAGCCAGGATAGCGACGATGAAGTTGGCAAGAAGAGACACAAGAAGATGATAATCGTAATTGATATACAGCTGGTTTAATAAGATGGGGAGAGAAGAGTCGAGTTCGTCGCTGTCTGCTTCGGCGTCTGAGCGGGAACGTTTGCGGGAGGTGCTTGTAAGGTTGGTGAGGAGGGAAGGACGTGTTGGACGGAGGTTCCCTGAGTGTTTTCGAAGACACTGTCCATTAGGTGGGTCGGGGGTCGATGACTACGACTTCTATTGTGTGTGAGTCCTCCCGATATCCTTCTGACCTTGTGTTCTCCTCTTCGCTTCTCCCTCATCAACTCCTCGTCCCAATCAAACTCCTCGAAAGATCTTGAACTGTAAAGCTCTCCTGACCTCGTGAGGATTACCTCCCGGCACTCTTCACACCTCCTCTCACCTAGTGCACGATAGTGCGCCCCTAGACTACTGTCTAGACATGACCGACGAAGAGATACTAGCAGGCGCAGAGGTGACACTTTCGACTATGGATTGACGCTCGTCTTGCTTCCCCTGTTTACTTCTTCCTCATCACCTCGTCAGCCCCATGAAGTTCTTAACACATGGCTAAGAGGAAATGGTGATCTTCTCAGCTTCATTGAAGTCTTGCTTGTGCCGGGAGAGCGCTCTCCTTCTAGTTTGTCACGAATATTCGTGATCTTGAGTAGCAACACTCGACACAACAATTAGTAAAAAGTCGTGTATCTTGACAACCGTCCCTCCCCAAATCGATGTTGGAGCAAAAGATGGTGGACCCTGCTTTTCTTCGATTGGTGGAGACGATGTCATTCTGAGCGCGGACTTACTCCCGTAATTGATCGGCCATATCTTCTGTGCTCACTAACAGTCGTGCTACATCAATCGCTCTTTTATCCTCGTTCTCACTCCAGTCCGCTGTATCACAAGTCAATCGTGACAGGGGCTGCTACCTGCATCTTACGAGCATCGGCACTCCCGCAATTCTCAGATCATCCCCATCATTCGAGGATCTCAATCCCGACTCACCGCAGCCGGCATGGCTCGAAATGCCAGTCTCAATGGCTCAATGCAAGGCTTCGACGATAGTATGCTATCACCCGTCGCCAATGGAGCACCTCAGTCAAAGCGGGACAAGCGACGTATGGCTCTGAAAGAAAGATTAAATGATATGATGAATACATTCTCCAGAGATCAGCACGAGCACTACTACGCTCAGCTCGTCGGCCTACAATGTGACATGAACCTCATCATGCGCGCCGACAGCTATCGAGATGGACCTTTGGAAGACGATCCAGAGCACATCAATGGTTTGCTCAGTGGGTTACGAGGAGAGGCTACAAGACTGCGACCAATCAGCGCAGATGCCGAGCACAGTTTCAATAGTTTTGCTGGCAAATATTACACAAGAATGGTTATGAATGTCAATAGTGCGCTAGAGAGAAGAGATGTCGATTTGACAAATACGCATGTAAGACAATTCGACATAGGCTCATTGGATTGAGATCTAACATATCCTTTTTAGACACACTACCATGACGCACTCGACGAGATCAGAAGAACACATCAATACAAGACGCAACTAGCTCATGAAGAACACCGCATTCTCGTACAGACCATTCGAGAACGACTTATTCAACAGACTGTGCGCAAGAAGGAGAGATTGATCAGAGAAAAAGAACAACTTGATATTGGTGACAGCAGCGCGCTACTACTCAATCCTGCACAATATACCGTTGGTCACCCAGCAAGTCCTGGAGGTCCTCAGAATCCACGTAAGACAAGGAACACAAGATTGCGACCTGATGAAGATGGCTATGGCGGAGACGCACTGAAACGAAAACGTAAAGCTCCAGTAGATGAAGGAGAACACGACTCACCGGCACCGAATAGTCGCAGCCACGAGAGCAAAGTATCAAACCCATACAAAGATGCAAAAGCAAAGGCATTTTACGCACAGCAAGAAGCACCCTTATTCAGCGTCAGCAACCTTTTCACAGAAAAGGAATTGGCTCTCAATCTAGCACAGGCACATGTTGAAGCCAACAACTTCTTCGCCCGCGCCAAGGCACAGGCAAATGGCGCTTCTGCACCTACAATAATAAACAGCTCGACGAATGGAATGCTGCTAGACTCTGCGACAGCCACAAACGATGCAGACGGAGCAGATAACGACAGTGCAAGTCTTGCGCCAAATGGATCACCATCCCTAGCTCCAGCTGTTCCAGTCCACGCAACACGCTCTTCCCACCGAACCAATCCACTCAGTGACCTCGCTACGGCAGCCCTCACACCTGCACCTTTCTTCGCGGTTGTTCCCTCGATACCTCTAACAACCGCTAAAGGCAACCCCCCACATGCGCCATCACTACCTGGAATCAATGACACCGAGCTCGCGAATGATCTGGCTATCATGCGACAAGATACCAGTGACCCTATCGTTGCAAGATTAGCTGAACGCTGCATCGAGAAGGCAGCACCTTTCGCTGCGAGTGAGTATGATGTCAAAGATCGTTCTGGACTGCCGCCAACAACGCTCAATGGGCTGAACGGACAGGTCGCGAATGCTGCTGCTTCTGCTGCCGTTGTCATGCAGAGGCAGGAAAGTGGTTTGGGTCTGGGCATTGAAGTTGATGGTGCAGCAATGTGACGAGAGGGGAGCTTCGGTGTGAAGAATGAGGCTAGCGATGGAGTCAATGCTGCTGGTTTTGGCACTAAAGACAAGAAGAAGTGAACATCTCGAGTGATTAGAAGTGAATAAGAACTGGCAAATTGTCCTTGATGCTGATAGCGAGCTCTTTCTTGGCGGTCGGGAAGCTTTGTGGAGTAGCATCAGGAGATGTCTGTTTTGTCTCTGGACTACCTCTTCTTCTATTGATCTAGTGATCGATCTCACAGACAATGGCCAGCATGTTGCTGCGCACTCTCGTATCCGAGCGATATAATTTACCTGTGCTCCCTTGTCCTAATGATTTAATTGATGAATTGACGAATTGAGCACAATATCACATGCATGCATAACCCCGGATTTGTATAAAGTTTAGCAAGTTTCCGCGGTAACTGCCTTATCCCCTGCATGAAAGAGGCGACGATCAGAAGAGAAGAGAAGCACAAGTTTTGGCTTCGTTCCGTCCCCTTCGTCTCTAAACTTCTATCCTTCTTTCTCCCATCTTTCTTTACCATCTTTCTTTCCTTTCACCACAACATTCTTCATCTGTATCTATCAGTCATAACTGAACTATCTCTACAACGCAATCTTGCGTTCCTCACGGTACTCATCCGGGACTGGCTCCGTTTGACGCGTCTCCATTGACCAGCAGAATCAATCACTTCCATAATACCAACTCAATCATGATGACAACAGACTGGAGCTGGAGTCACACCATGAAAGCACCTACGTTCCCTCCTTCCTCATCCCAAGAATCCTCGACCACCAACAACAACAACAACATGCCTACTGCACAGCTCTCCTCCTTCAATTCCTCATGGAACCTCCGTCCAACACGTCCTTCCCTCCTCACCAACCTTACAAGCACCTCCCGCAAACGTTCCCGCTCAGACGCCGAAGCAGACAGCGACGAACTCGACTCTTCTCTCCCCAGTACCGCGAAACGTACCCCCTCACCACCGAAGCAAGATCCCTCCTCCTACTTCGCAATGTCAATCGACCCACAACGGCCCAGCATCAGTCCTTGGGCAGAAGAGCTGTCCGAAAAATTACGCGATCTCCGTCCTGACTTGGTCTCGCGGAAGAGCATACGTCTGGATCGTTCCGCTACAACATCACTAGACAACCTACACAAAGTGGCATCCGTATCCAATGCCATCGATAGCGCGAATCCAATGTCGTCAGATGATAATGATATCGGCCCAGGCGCAGCATTCATCGATCAACCTCCCATCGACACCGCAACTCAAACCCTCGGCATCGGCTGGACCTCGATGCCCACGTCCGACCCAACAATGGCCGCCGCAATGCGAGGTTACGCCCGCTACATTGAGACACAATTCCCGCTGCAAGCCGTCAGCATCGTCTGGCAGAACCGAAGTATGCCAGCCTACCTCGTTTGCGCAACGACTCGGCCACGCGTCGCGTGGAGCCACACGGGCTATGTACCAGGGAGCCCGGGATACTATCTTTTCGACGAGGAGTTGCAACAGTGTCGACTTGTGGCGAAGAGCTGGGAGAGGGCGATTGATAATTTGAGGGCTGCTGGAGGTGTGGTGTTTGAGGGCGCGGAGGTCATGAGGAGTGGTCAGGAGGTTGCGGGAGTGGAGCACGACGAGGCGGAGCCGTATTATGTGCAAGGAATGATGGAGACGAGCTCGGTAGGGTTGCAGAACGCGGATGGTGCGTGGGTGATGCAGGGAGGCGGAGGGATTGTTGCTGGAGGGGGAGATGGAATGGACGTTGATTGATTTAAATTGCTTGAGGGTATCAGCCGGAATTTATTGCTAATTATGCTGGGTCAAAGTGGAAGGAACTGGTAGGACTATCTGGACTGGAACATTTCTGCATTCGCTGGACGAAACATCGCATACAAGGTCGGCAGGTACATTCTATGCATCTTCTGGGACGATCAAAGCATTACTGCATCGTTCTGGCTGAAAGGAAACACCAAGTAGCTGGTTGGGTCGTTGCTTTTGAATACGTTCGTGCTTTTTTTACTATGAGTAGCATAATCCGTATTCGCTAGAATATGGCAGGAAGGGTGTTGTCATCAGCACATCCAAGATCGTAGAATGAGCTACAAAAGAATGTATCACTAGTAATGAAGTCTCCGGTGTTTTCAAATCGCCAGCAGCGACAGACAATTCAGCCACCAAAATTGCAACGCAGAATCTGTGACTACATTGAACAGTGCCCGAGGATAGATAGAATACCGCAGAGTTCGAGCGCAGAACCTGTTTACGCCGCGAATGCTAGTCGCAGCAATCGTGAACGTGGGCAAAAAGATGCATGCATAACAACAAAAAAGTTGCGAAAAAGCAAAAGATATGAGGATCTCCCCTCCCGCTGTGAGGATGTTAGTGACTGTGCAATGCAAGGTGTTATACAATGAGACATACGAATCGAACCAGGGACTTTCAGGTAAATGCAAGCAGACTAACAAGTAGAATGTTCTATTACAGCCCGACGCCATAACCAACTAGATCAAGGGGAGGATGCACCATCCAATCAAACTTTACTAAGCTCGCTTGGCATGTGAAGACAAGCTTGTATGTGGTATATGTTGTACTTTTAAGTTCTTGTTATGGAACTACCGCCCATGACAACGTCGGGTGACCTCGATCAACAAACCATACGTAACATTTTCATTCCGTATCACACAAGCTCTGATTAGTACGACTTCGAGATACAATCAGTCGATCGCCGCGCTACGCAAGCTGATACAGACGAATACATTGCGACACACTGTGACTACTCGCAGAAGGAAGACGTCCTCGACACTCGATCATATCCCCTAAGACAGCATTGCATGATACGTCAAACCGAAGACACAGCTGCTGGATTATAGTCGGCTTACGCGGAAGCCCAGAAATTGTGCGCGCGAGGAGTCAGACTATCGAAGCGACGACCCAGAACGTATTGGCGACAATCTAGATTGACAGATCTACCCTCGTCATCATCACCATCACCATCAACACAACCAGCCATGGACGCCGCAGCAGCTCTAGGTATGCGCGACACCGAAGTCGATCCAACCGCCAACCCCTCCCGTGACGTCGAACTCGGCCGCTCCAGTCGCCTAGCCCAAACCCCGTCTCGTGCCTCCCTCCCACATCGGCGCTCAATCAGCACAATTGGTGGCCGAAGTCGTCCCAACTCGGCAATAGGAGGCCATCAAACACCTCACGACGACAACGAAAGATCTGAAATCGACGCCGGAGCAGCAATCGACGACGATGAAATACCATGGGGACCCGCGCATCCCTGTTTCCCACATCCAAACCCACACGTACCGATTTCGTCACCGTTATACGAGAGCACGCGGATAATAAGGGTGAAGCGAGATTGGATGGTCGCTGGAGATCTGGCGCCTGCATTTTCAAACCTGTATCCTGAGATTCTGGATCCGCTGATGACGGAAGACAAGTTTAGAGCGTTGATCACGAAACTAAATACGACGCTTTTGAAGAGCTTCGACCCTTATCGTCTACGGAACATGTTTGACGTGGGCATGGGCTTGGTGACGGGCTGGTTATGGGACGATCTTGGTTTAGCAGGCGTGAAGCGCGATCTGAAAGCGCTCGAAGTCTGGATCGAAGGCTGGAATCGTGATGTTGGTGCTCCAGAGGCCGTCTCAATCATTCCACTACGACGGACGGCATATCTCTGTCTTGACATTCAAATACCGGATCCGATGATATCGATAGATGCGGATGGAGCAGTGACGAGTTTGAGGGCACCTAGTCGGACGAGGACGCCGACTTCGCACGCGGATGGGACACATAGCCGGCCGACGAGCGGACAGAGCGGGAGAGTCAGTGGAGGATATAGACGACAGAATAATTTGCCGACGAGGGAGGATGTGGAGTATGGTGCGTTTCCTGTCGAGCAGCCGCCCTTGCCGCCTATTCCAGACAAGTATTTGGAGGAGAGTCAGAGGAAAAAGCAGGCGGATGGTGCATGAGGCGTTCGGGCGAGGAATTTCTGAGTGTACATACAAAACAAGCTGGGGATATGGAGTGTATAGTATGGGCGGAGTTGTGAATGAGGGCTTTATAATACAAAGAGCTGGATTGACGAGACTGTCTATGATACTGTAGAGCATTGGAGATATACTTGACAGCAACATAATTGACGATAGCACACGACCTTGTGACCGACTTTGGATACCGAGAGGAGGAGTGAAATCACGAGGCAAAGCTAAGTTTTCCAGAACGAGATGCTCTTCTGACAAATATGAGCTTTACCTAAGAGCATACTGATCGGGTCAACTCTGACCGAGAGGACAGCACATCTGCATCACATCCCTGTCATGAACTACAACCCCCTCTTTTGACACGGCCCATGTTCTGGCTAATGTACAAATGTATCAGTATATAGCTTTGCTCTTTTTTCCCTCATGTAGCCTTTGTCTTCTGTGAATCTGTTCTTTGCTGCCGCAACATCTTCGTCAAAAATCTGTGCCTCTCTCGATTCACATCATGCATTGCTTCCCTCTACTTTTATTATACCTCGCAAGTCCTATCCTAGCCTCTCCACCTGTATGGGGCGGCTCAGGTGGCTGGAGTGGCGGTCAATCCCTCTTCTACAAGGGTCACGATCTTTCTTCCCTACGCATATTCGAAGAAAGCGGCGTCGTGTTCAAAGACACCCAGAGAGGTAATGTAACTCGTCCTGCCGACGAGATACTCGCTTCAGGTGGCATGAACACCGTTCGGCTGCGTCTCTGGGTCGATCCTACCAGTGGAGACCAATATGGCACGCATGCCGGCGACTACGGACTGAACTACACGCTCTCCCTTGCAAAGGAGATGAGGGCGAAAGGCTATCAGATCTATCTCGACTTCCACTTCAGCAACTACTGGGCGGATCCAAGTAAGCAGGCGATTCCGTCGACTTGGCCTACTGCGCTCGCACCACTCTCTCAGACCCTCCGCGGGTATGTGAGTGATATCCTGCTTACTTTCCACCGCGCCGGTGTGGACCTCGCCATTGTGTCTCTGGGTAACGAGATCCGCCACGGCATGCTCTGGCCGACTGGATACGTTGACGTGGACACGCAGCCCGCGAATGCACGAGCGGCGAATTACACTTCTCTTGCTACACTATGGTCTTCTGCCCGTGCCGGCGTAACTGACGCAACACGTGCTGGCGTTCCCAAGCCACAAGTCATGATTCACATCGACGATGGCTGGAACGTGACATTGCAGCAAGCTTGGTTCGGCGCGCTTACAGCTACTGGGATCGTGAAGACGAGCGACTGGGATATCTTCGGCTTCTCGTTCTACCCGTTCTATGGAACTGCTGCGACGTTGCCTGCGCTGTCAAACACGCTGATCACGCTTGCGGAGCAATACAATAAGCCGATGCATGTGGCAGAGACGGACTGGCCTGCAATCTGCTCGGCGGTTGCGGCGGGTACGTTGGAACTAAGTGATGAGAGCATTCCTATCAGTCCTGCTGGACAGACCGAGTGGGTGGATGATATCATAGATGTTGTGCAAAACGTACCAAGAGGATTGGGACAAGGGATTCATTGTAAGTTTCTGTGCGAAAATGATCAATGTTAGTAGTGTCTTTGCTGATTTGTCATTAGATTGGGAGCCAGCTTGGGTGAATTCGACAGGGCTTGGTTCGGCATGCGAGGATAATATACTGTTCAGTGTCGACTGGTCGCAGTGGCCTGCGGTTACGGCATATTCAAGGAGTTCCGTGAACATGTACCGCTATGGGTGAAGTCATTGAAGATATGTAGTACATCGAGCGTCGACGTTTCAAGCATGAACGGCCTGGGGAAAGCCTAAAGACAATGGTTCGGTCGCCTAGCATGAGACCTAGAGTAGTTGGTACAATGCAGTTAGCAAAAAGCAAGAGCCTCTATTTGCCGCGACATTGGCGTTCGATTCACGACATCAGATGCTTTACTGGTACTCAGGTCTCAGGAGTGTTTCAGACTCGATGAGCACGCGACAGATTGATCTATGCCAAGAAAGCTTCGTGGCATGACTCTCGAAGTCGCGCTTAATCTTTTACATCCCATTGTGATGATGTGGTATCTTCTGCCTCCATAGTGAAAAGAGAGTATGCCAGCTAAACCGAAGAGGTCAAATGCAACTACTAAGTCACTCTGCCTTTTCTCACTCGGTTGATATACACTCAAAGGTCGATTTGATGCGTCCGAGCTCACTCCTGAATTAGCCGATTAGCCTATGACGCACTTTCGTAGAACCTCATCTTACTTGCAGACTTAGTTGCTCTTCTGTAAAGCATGCCCACGCTTAGTCAAGAGCTCTAGCACAAACATCGCTGGGGTAGTTGCACAAAAGTTGCTTGATCAACCGCGTGACACGCCCAAAGAAAGAGCACCATGTCCTCCAATTATGTGACTGCCTTTGTCGGTATGGTGAGCCATGACTTACAGATTGTTGCCAGTGATTGACCATACTACAGGTGCGCTGCAAGCGTCCGTGTCCGTTCTGCTCACTATCAGCTATGGAGTCATTGCTACACAATGGGGTCTTCTCGATCAAGCATCAGGCAAGAAAGTGTCTACACTATGTGTGAAGATGTTTCTGCCTGCTTTACTATTCAGTGAGTAGAGTTCGTCAAATATCGATGTTGAGTTGTCGCTGATGCATAGTTTCAGTCAACATTGGTGGTCAGATCAGCGTTGATGCACTGCCCAGATATGCTCCAATCGTTGGTAGGTATTCTGTTATACACAGAAAAATCGAATCGATGCTGAACCCCATCACAGTCTATTCACTATGCTACAATGGTATCTCAATACTTGCTGGCTTGGTCTTGGTGAAAATTTTCAAGCTGCCATCATGGGGAACAGTGAGCATCACTTAGAAAATCTGCTCCTTAGCTGTGCTAACTAGACTACAGCCAGCAATCACCTTCAACAACGTCATCTCTCTCCCACTCCTTCTCACTCAAGCTCTCCAAGCCACTGGTGCACTAGACAGCATTCTTTGGGGCTCGTCTGACAGCCCATCAGACGCAGTGACTCGTGCTAGAAGCTATTTCCTAGTCAATGCAATGATTGCCGATAGTCTGACCTTCGGTATCGGGCACAAACTATTGGGTGGTCCCAGCAATGAAGACGCGCCTGATAAGAAAGACGAGAGCAAGGATGATCAGTCTGAAGAAACAGTCATTGAAGATCAAAATGGCCAAGACTTTGAAGAGCAAGCACGAGCTACTGAAGAGACGTCTTTACTGCCCAACAAAGTTGTGCGGTTCGATGTCAGTATTCAGAGAAAGCTGACTCACTTCGGCAGGCAAATCTGGGAGAAGCTGCCCTCGTTCGTGCAATCTGTCCTCGCTGAAGCATCGGCCTTCGTATCGCCTCCTTTAGTCGGTGCTATTGGTGGTGTGATTGTGGGTCTTGTGCCGGTTTTGCAGACAGCTTTCTTCGAAGACACCTTCAAAGGAGGATATCTGAATGCGTGGCTGACTAAAAGTATCGAGAATATTGGGGAATTGTTCACCGCGTTGCAAGTCGTGGTGGTTGGTGTCAAGCTGAGAGCAGGTATGCCTCGATCTTACATGACAAGCATCTATTGTGAATACTGACGATGAGCAGCTCTCTACAACATGAAGGCGGGAGAGGAGAGGTCTGTGGCTCCATAATTTCCAAGTATAACCACTGACAGGCACACAGTGGTCCCCTCCCCTGGAAACCCATGATCATAATCACATTGATCCGCTTCGCAATTTGGCCAGCGTACGTTCATGTAACCCGACATTACAGTCGCGCCTTCACTAACACAGGCGCTTCTTAACAGCATAAGCATCTCCGTCATCTGGGCACTAGCCAAAAACACATCAGTGCTCTCCGAAGACCCGATCTTATGGTTCGCCATGATGCTGATGCCTGTCGGTCCACCAGCACTGAAGTTGACTGCATTGGCGGACGTGACTGGGTCTGATGATAAGGAGAAGATGAGTATTGCGAAGTTCTTGACTGTGAGTCATCATTGTCTTTGGAACCAGAAAAGAGTATTGTAAGACAGTGCTGATAGTTGTCAACAGTTGTCATACATTATTTCGCCGATCTTGACGTTTCCGGTTGTGGCAGCAATTACAGCCACGCAGAATGCTCTTGGATCTTGATGAGGTGATTACTACTACTTCAAGTGAATTGCTCTGGTGGCGCTATCAAAGGAGATGTGAGCGTTGCGCCACTTTGAAGGTGCATTTCGAAAGTGGAAATTAAAATGGGAGGGCACAAGGTGAAACAACATTCAATGCCCTTCTCTATAAGCGAAGGCTAATGCCAATAACGTAATATCTCTCTCTCGAATCGCCTTCCTCTGATGTGGGCGGTGTTTGTAGAGCCTTTCATCGCATCGTACATGCCAATTGCTAGTCCTTCGTCTCCTTCCAGCGTTCATTCCAGCCATTGTAAAGCTCCCTTGCATGGATGTTGTAGTTTTCGCTTTGTTTTGCCATCACTCGTCGCTGTGTCGTATCATTCGCGCGCTTTGTTTCGCGCTCTACTGTTGTCGATACGTGCCTTTGCAGCATCTTCATCTAGCTCCTCAAGCATTCTCATATCATCGCTATCATAGATACCGAGGCAGTGCCTACTGTCCACGATATTCCAGGCAACTGTCGATATGTCTCTATGACACAAAACATCCACTTCAGTTCATCACCCCTCTCACGCCTCCTCAGCTTGCTCCTCCTCCTCCTCCTCCTCCTCCTCACTCCTCCCCAACACATCCCCAACCGCCGCCAGAATCTCCTCCTGCTGCTCCTCCGTAAACCGATCGTCCGCCTCCTCCACAATGACATCCAGCGCCATTGCGTCCTTCGGGCGCAAGTTGAAGATCATAAGGACTTCTGATTTGGTGAGATTGTACTTTGAGAGGCGGGTCATGAGGTCGCGGAAGGAGTCGGAGGAGTAGGTTGAGTTTGGTTGTGTTAGGCAGGAGGGAGGGCTGTTGAGGTAGCGGAGGGTCTGGTTTGTTTGGGGGGGTGTATGTTAGTTTGATGGATGGGTGGATATGTATGGTTCTGGCGGAGTTTTGTGTCGGAGGTGGTAGGAGGGATAGATGCGGGAATGGGGAGCGTAATTGATATCCCTGAGCGTGATGGATCGCCAGGCAGATAATGTTCGGTTGTTTGACAGTAAGATCTTAAGCACTTCCTAGCTTTTCCCAACATGAATTCCAATCCGTTACTGCCTTCTCTCTTTCAACAAACACACAGAAAACAGAAGCAGACATGGCACCGCGATCACAAAAAAGCCAGACAAGTCACTTACATCACCAACCACCAATCTCAATCCATTTAGCTTGCCAACTACTTGCTTGTTATCTCCTTTGAAATCCTTGATCGTTCGGTGCTTGTAATCTGGATGGTCCTTGTATCTGGCTTGAAGGTCGTTGAGGTGCGTCAGGACTTCGTAGTTGGAGAGGACGGCGTTTTGGGTTTCTAGTATCTGTGAGGAGATTTTGTTAGATTTGATGATGCTGTGGAGGGTGGTGACCTGGAGTGTGGAGTGCGAAGAGCGTGGATGAAGTGGGTGTCGAAGGGAAGAGAGGTCAATTGTGCGATGTTGCATCCAGCACGTCGGGAACAGATGTTCTTGACTTCAGTCTTGAAATGGAACACGAGCACGAAACAATTCACGTAGAGAAGATATGAATTTGCAGAATTGATTTTTCTGGCAGAGTTTCGCCTGGCCTTTAAGGAATTCTCGAAGCACCTCGAGCAGTTTCACAATACGCAGCCTTTGATCGCATGGAACAACTCACCTTCATTGTCACCCAAGCACCAGACAGTTGGTGAATATGGACATTGCTGGGTGATGAAACAAGAGTGATACATTCTTGTCGATCAGTAATCACAAGAGTAAGGCACTCTTATCACCAACAGTAACCTCTTCTCTCTTCCATTCTTCAGACTATTGCTACCTGTCACACACTCAGGCGATAAGCAGGCAAAGACAGTAACATCGTATGTGTGTCTGCTATTCAAGCAAATTGTGATTCTACGCAAAAAAACAATCAACTCTCTCCTCTAAGAACAAAACACAATTACTACACCCATGCCAAATATCCTCCTCTTCGGCGCCGGTGGCGTAGGTATCACCTACCTGCACCTCCTTCACCGCGGCGGTGCCCACACAACCGCAGTCTGTCGTTCCAACTTCTCCCACGCGCAATCCCACGGCTTCACACTAACCTCACAAGTCTGGGGCGGGCCACACACCACGCATCCCAACATCGTCTCCTCTACAGCCGACGCCACCAAATACGGTCCCTACGACTACATCGTCGTGTGCAGCAAGGCGTCCATCGGGCTTTCGCCATCTGCAGCGGAACTGATACGGCCGGCGGTGGGTTCGGAGACGGCGATTGTGCTGTGTCAGAATGGGATTGGGATTGAGGCCGAGTATGCTGCTGCGTTTCCGGAGAATACGGTGATTAGCGGCGTGGTGTATTTGCCTGTTACGCAGGTCAGGCAGGGGTTTGTGGTGCATGGGGAGCTTGAGATGTTGGAGGTGGGATTGTTTCCTTCTCCTTCTCCTTCTCCTTCTTCTTCTACTTCTACTTCTGCTTCAAATGGTACAGCTACAGCTACACAAACACAAACACAAATACAAGCACAAAGTCAACTCGAAACATTCGCAAAAGTCTTCACAGCAGGTGGTGGCACCATAAAAATCTATTCGGACATTCAAGAACGGCGCTGGACGAAACTAATCACCAATGCCGCCTGGAACCCCATTTGCGCGTTGAGTCAATGCAGCGACGCGGGTTTCCTGCGGACTTCGGCAGAAGCGCTGACGATTGTGCGGAGAGCAATGCTGGAGGTGGTGAGAGTGGCGAGGGCAAAAGGGTATGCAGGGATTACGGAAGAGACGGCAGAGTGGCAATTGAGTAGGGCGGTAGGGCGGGAGAAGAAGGGGGGAGAGGGCAAGGAGCCGAGTATGTTGACGGATGTGAGGGAAGGACGGCATGGTACGATGGAGGTATGTTTCATTTTGAGTAATTGGCATGATCGAATTTGCTTACGAGTTGCGTGATCAGGTTGAGCCGATTGTTGGTAATGTAGTGAGGATTGCGAGGGAAGCTGGAATTGAGACGCCTACGTTGGACACGATATACGTTTTGATAAAAGGACTGTCTTTGAGGAGTACGCCGCCGACAACGTAGCATCGACAATGTGGTCAATGCGGTCAATTTAGTCCACGACGACGTACGTGCACTAGGCCGTTGGTTCATTCGAGCACAAGCTCACTATAACAGTTGAGCGAGCTCGACCGCGCTTCTCGCCCCTCGGGAATTCAGTCATTGGTGACTGAATGTGAAGTCAAGGTGAGCATACACACGAGAGAGGGAGCTTGCAAAAGAGAAGCAGAAGAGTGACAAAGTCGTGTTGTGATATAGGTTTAGATACAACATGATGTTTATTGCCAAAAGAGGCTCGGATGCTGCATAGGATATGACTGACGCTGCACGAATCACCACACCATCGCGATAGAGTAGACAGAACAAGGATTATGTCAAATCATTTCATGATATATGATTACATGACAGCGAATCTAGTTTTCGGCGACAGAGCCAGACTATCCTATGTCAAGATAGTATAGTGCAAATGTATACACATCCAATACACTCCACACGTTGATCCCATACCTTCACATTAAACACCATCTATTCACACCCACCGACTCAAGAGATAACGCCAGCCCGACATGACAAAAGATGACGAAAGATATTGACAAAGAAGAGACATCAGAAGAAAGCAGCCTTACACCTACTTCTTCGACTTCTTCTTCTTCTCCTTCTTGTCCGCCTTCTCATCATCATCACCCGATCGTTTTCTCTTCTTGCTACTGCCGTCAGCAGTTTCACCGTTGGGTTCACTCTTGGCCTTCTTCTCCTTAACGTCTTCACCATTCGTGCTCTTCCTCTTCTCCTTCTTTTCCGCCTTTGCAGCCTTCTTAGCAGCCTTCTCGACCTTTCTCGCCTCTTTTGCAGCTTTTCGTGCTGCTTTCGACGTGGCGTCCTCGTCTGCCTTGGAAACTGTCGTTTCATCGACATCTTCGTCACTGTCGTCGTCGTCGTCGCCATTCACTTCTTGAATGAGCTTCTTGGATGGCTTAGCATCAATCATTGGGACGTCATCATCGTCATCAGCAGCAGCAGCAGGCGCATCAGCCGAGATGCCATCAGCATCAGGGTTGTACTTTCTCGCCTCCTTGAGCTCCCACTTGGGCGGTTGTGTCATCTGTCCGCCTGGGCCAATAGCGACACCATTTCGAGGACCCAAAGGCTTGCCTTCCAGACTGCGTAATCTCCTCTCAATCTTGATTCTGTTCGTGTTTCCGAGGGACGCCTTCTCCTCATCTGTGGGCTCGACTTGTGCACCCTCACCATCGAGACCCCAATCAGCAAGCGAGTCGACACGCAGACCGAGTGCCGTTTTCGTCGCAAGCATACGAGCAATCTTTCCCTTGTTCTTGCCAGTCGCTTGTCCGACTAACGAGGCGTGGTAGATAAGACCGTACTTGGGTGTGTCGTGCTTTGTCTTGAGAGCACGGAAAAGAGCCTTTTCTGCGCCGAGAATCTGGATAGTGGAAGCAGGAGATTTGGCAAGCTTGATGAGACTGCCGGCGTGGGCAATCAGACGTGCGCCGACAAGATCGCCTACGAGTGCTGTCAAGTTTGGTGCAATCGCTTGCATACGAGTAGCTAAGTAGCCGGATAGTTGTGCACGATATTCAGTGAAATCCACCACTTGTTCTGCTAACGCGCGAATGTTGTCTAGATCTTCATCTGTAACGTCCGTTCCCATTGAGATTTCAGCAGCTGCTTTGATGGCACCTTCGATTTCTTCGGGTAGGACGGATGAGAGGTCGGTGTTGCTTGCGTTTGAGCGGAAGCCCATGAGGAGAATGACTTTGGCGTAGGCGAGGTTGTCGTTGATAATCTTGGCCATCTCAGGGAAGTGCCAGCCGTACCATTCTTTCACTCTCATGGCGTATGTGTTGAGTTCTTTATCGAGGTCGTCGAGGAGGGCAATGGCTTGAATGATCATAGTGTCTACCTTGTCTGGGGAGAACTTGAGCTTGTGTCGCGAAATGGAGTGTGATAGACCCAATGACATTGTCGCCATATCAGCGTCTAGAAGTCCAGGTACTAGCGAAGGAAGATGACTGCGAATGGCACGGTAGATATCTGAGGTTGTGGAGTCTGCGATTGGTGTGATAGAGAGTCCAGGGATTTTTGCAATGGCGGTTCCTTGATACGCATTAGCCAATTGGTCATAATTCAACACCTTCCTATGTACCCACCAAGCTTAGGATCAGCCACAGCAAGCGTAGCTTTCTTCTCATCTTTGATTGAGTCCAGCAGCTTCGAGAGCATGGGTGTGACTTTTCCTTCCACCAAACCAGCCATTTCCTCCAAAGCTGTCGCAGCGCTGTCGAATTTTGCAAACTCCTTCATCTTCAACAAGCTGCAGGTTCCCTCCGCCGTGCTTGTAGCCTCATCGAGATCATCACGCTTAAGAAGCTTCTTGTCTTTCGCCTTAAACAAGGCATAACCAGCGCTAGTCTCGGCGAGCACGAAGAGGGTCATGATGGTAGGAGGCGCCCTAGATTGGCGCTAGTGTATAGGGCAAGAAGTGAAGGTGATATGGTCGTCGTTGTCGTAGCCGGAATAATTGTTCTTTTTGCAGAAAAGTTTCGTGAAGCAGTTCTGGCAAGGGTCTAAGCTCGGACCACTTACGGCGGACGTCAGCAGCAGCAGTGATAACACTTCAACCTTCTCGATATCGATTTATTACCTTTTCTCGCTCGAATACTACTGCCTTTCAAGATGGAGGGACTGTTCTACAATGTTCACGCTGGTTATCTCGAAGGCATCGTGCGTGGTTATCGCAACTCTCTTCTCACTAGTCAAGCATACTCCAACCTAGCCCAATGCGAAACAATCGATGGTAAGCATTCATCTACTTCCGCCATATCTAAACTTCACGCTTCCAGGACACCGTGCTAATTACTTCTGCTTTAAGATGTGAAACTCCAACTCAACCCATCCTACGGCGACATCCTCTCCACCCTCCCTCCAAACCCTTCCACCTCCGCCCTCGCCACCAAGACCACCGAAAAGCTCGTCTCAGAATTCCGCTATCTGCGCGCCAACGCTATCGGCTCCCTCGCCAAATTCCTCGACTTCCTCACCCACAGCTACATGATCGACAACGTGGCCCTACTCATCACCGGTACTCTCCACGAGCGCGACACCCGCGAGCTTCTCGAACGATGCCATCCTCTAGGCTGGTTCGAAACGATGCCCGTGCTCTGCGTCGCCACAAACATTGAAGAATTGTACAACAGCGTCCTGATCGAGACGCCACTAGCAGCGTACTTCAAGGGTCACTTGAGTCACCAGGATCTGGATGAGCTGAATATTGAGATTGTGAGGAATACATTGTACAAGAACTACCTGGAGGAGTTTCACCAGTGGGTAAACACGGATCCGGATGTGGCAGGAACGCCGACTGCAGAGGTTATGACGGAAGTTCTTGGCTTTGAAGCAGATCGAAGAAGCATCAATATCACGCTCAACTCGTTTGGCACGGAACTCAGTAAGGCGGAGAGGAAGAAGCTGTATCCTAACTTTGGAAGATTGTACCCGGAAGGCACGTACATGCTAAGTCGAGCAGATGATATCGAAGGCGTGCGTATTGCAATCGATGGTGTGCACGATTACAAGACAATGTTCGACCAAGCCGGTATGAGCGGAGGTGGATCAAGCAGTAGCGGAGGTGGTGTTGGCAACATGGCGGGAGGAAGCGGCAACGAAGGCAGGAGTCTGGAGGATTTGTTTTATCAAAAGGAGATGGAGTTGAGCAAGATCGCGTTTACGAGGCAATTCACGCATGCAGTCGCATATGCGTGGATCAAGTTGAAGGAACAGGTAAGATTTTTTGAGATCCCTGAAATGTCCTACCGTCGAAATACAATATGCTAACTCTCTACTTGCAGGAAATCAGAAACGTCACATGGATCGCCGAGTGCATAGCACAAAACCAAAAAGATCGGATAGGCAACTACATCAGCGTATTTTGAGCTGGTACTGATAGCAAAGATTGAGGTATGACAGTGTAATGAACTAGGCAGAACAAGAAAGGATAAACAGGCGCAACGGGGGTTTTTGTAGATGAATCATGAAATCGATTCACAAACTCTTGGTGTAAGCCGCTACTCACTAAGCCTTTCAGTAAAGTGCTAGATTGCACCACTTGCTTGCCACCACAAAAAATTACTTCGTGGGACTGTCTGCACCACGACTATTATTCCTCCACTCAAGGACGAGTCACATATTTGGTGTCTCTAAGGTCCGCTCGTATACCCTGGTCTTCACCTCTACAGTTTGCAACATTTCACGCGCGTGCAACGTGGAGCTATAATGAAGCTCAAGCCAAAAGCATAACCCATGCATATTCGAAGTGGACTACCCTATACCCTGTCGCTCTTAATTGCGATATTAAGAGAAGTGTTGGGGTGCTAAGTGAGTTCACTATGGCTTGTGGAACTGCAAATAAAGAGGGACTGGATGAAGGCGGATGAGAATTAGATCTGTTTCGACGTGCTAGCCTACTGTGTGTCTGCTTCGTATGCTGAATCCTCCTGTAGCTTGAAGAACGGCCAGCTCTGCTTTACCCGTGCTTTTTGGACCGCTACTTATGCGATGCTGAGTTTAAGGTAGAGGCCTTGCTGGCGAGTGAGACAACGTCTACGCTATTGATGTTTCTGTTTCTGGTCCTGATTTTCCTGATTTCTTGATGTTGAGGATGAGAATGGCTAGATTTGAGTTGTTTGCAGCTTAGACTTGTAGTCCCTGTCGCCAATCCTCTTCCGCCCTTTAAGCGACTGCAAGAGCGGAGTGCTAGGTTGCATCTGTTCGAGCTACAAGCCATACGCCCAATTACATGTCATACCACACGCCATATCCTGCTCTTTCCCTCCAACACCCAGCACCCAACAACGAACCACCAGCACCCTTCCAATCTACCCACCCGTATCAATTTCCAAATCCAACTGCACGCCATCACTAACGCCATAATCGCTCAACGTCAAGAAGTCCTTAAACGGCCGCTCGCTCTGCCTCTTCAGCATAATCTCATGCGGTTTGCGGCCGATGCGCATGGCGACGAGTTTCTTCAGATCGCCGATGCTGTCGGAGGCTAGACAAGGGACTTTTGTCGTTGTGCCGAGACGGTCGTTTATTTTGATAATGATCATTGGACCTGTTGCTGTGGGAGCGAGAGCGCGAGAGGTCGTGGTGGTGGAGGAGGACGAGGAGAATGTGGAGGAGGAGGTGGTGTTGGAGGAGGGTTTGTGAGAAGTGGTCGTGGTTGCGTTGGAGGAAAAGGAAGGACCGAATTTGGATGCGATAGATAGGTCGTCTGCTGTTTGTTGATGTTGTGGTGGTGGTGGGGGTGCTGTCTTCGTCTTCGTCTCCGTCGCTGTCGTCGTAGATGGTGCGAGTATCGTCCCTACATCTTTCCGTGCTACATTTCCCGCATCATCGTCTCGCCGCCGCCTCTTTCATGCAGGGGATAAGGCAGTTACCGCGGAAACTTGCTAAACTTTATACAAATCCTCCAGACTCCTGCCTTCGTTGCCGCTTCCTCCCGCCATGTTGCCAACACCACCTCCGCTACTGCTTGATCCACCTCCGCTCATACCGGCTTGGTCGAA
>Ga0115848_100221_pt1 | contig 19727 bp, 18 predicted proteins | sample InSIn3gowninarea_FD_83862 | JGI IMG/M metagenome (GOLD analysis project Ga0115848, IMG submission 83862) | reverse complement strand
AAATACTAGATTCTCAAAGAGATTAATGCAACTCTTATTATCACAATAGATCATAGCTAGATCCATAATTTGACCAAATAGTCCTACAAGTATCTTTCTCATCCATATTTCTACATGGTATCAAAGCAAGATTCACATTAGATTAGGAATTTTGAATTTGTTCCTTAGGAGGTTCAAATTTGCAGCTTTAGTGTCACAAGATCTCTTAAGAGTTGGGAAGATGACCTTCAACAGGCTGAGATTAGAGTATGCCATGGAAGCCAACTCAAATTTCATTGCATGAAAGGATCACATAGAGGAAGTGATTGATGATAACGGATTTCTAGAATATGTCAAGCCCCACATTGTAAAACCATGATCAAATGATGCCCAAAACCTAGCTCAATGGAAGGAAGATGTAGCCAAGGTGAGGAGAATTATCTTGGAGGGAGTGTGAGACCACATTATCTCAAATCTCCATGGGAAAGAAAATCCTTTCACAATATGGTAGGCACTGATAGATCTATTCCATAATAGAAACGACCATAGAAAAAGGACCTTCAAAGACAAACTTCAAAATATCAAGATGTAGAAGAATGAAACTATTCCACAGTATCTTAGTAAATTTACACAAATTCATGATGAGATTGGAGGGGTTGGTGTGACTATTGCAGAAGATGACCTGGTGAGCCTAGCTCTTCTAGGCATTCCCAAAAGTTAGCAAAGTGGGAAAGGTTACTGTTTGATTTTTTCCAAGAAGAGTTCAAGAGAAATAATGGGGATGGAATTTCATTGAAGGTAAAGGATAATTTTTTTTTTGTGTTGGTTGGAAAGGGAAATAAGGAAAAAGGGAAGAAATCTCAAACAAAACCAAAATCTAGCCAAGGGGACAAGAAGAAAGACTTCTCCAAAATCAAATTCTTCAATTGTCATGAATTCAGGCACCATGCTATGAAGCGTCCACACAAAAATTTAAGAAAGAATAACTCAAGAGGAGCAACGGGTGAGGCTTTGGCTTCATAGTTCAAGTTGGACTTCATCGATATTGCATGCATGACCAGCGAATGGAAGGGGAATTTGTGGTACTTGGACTTTAGTGCCTCGTTCCACATGATAGGGTGTAGAGATTTTTCAGTGACTTGTAGAAGAAAGATATCTAGATGCATATTGAGTTGGGGAACGATGGAAGGTACAATGCTACTAGGATTGATATAATCACATTTCACAGGGATTCAGGATCCCCTCTCTATCTCAATGATGTCATGTTTGTGCCAGGCCTAAAGAATCACATCATTGTTATAGCTTTGGAATATTGTGGTTATGATGTGATCTTTAGCAAAGGGAAAGCATTCTTGAGACACATAGCCATTGGACAGGTGAAGTAGACTGAGGTTCGTGTGAAGAAATTGTGCAAGTTGGATGTGGAATATTGTGTTGCATTAAGCACTAAGGCAGAGAAAGTGCATAGTCATGATGTCAGTGAAATTTGGCACAAGAGATTGGGCTATTTGCATCATGGTTCTTTAAATATTATGCAGAAAATAACCTCTCGCCTTCCCAAAGGATCACTTGAGCAGCATGATGTCTACAAAGGTTGTACCTTAGGGAAGTATGTAAAATCCACATTCCATGATCAAGACAACAAAGCATATGCAGTCTTGGAAAGAGTCCACTCTGATGTTTGTGGACCTTACTCAACGACCTCCACTTCCAAACACAAATATTTTGTTATCTTCATTGATTATTTCTCAAGGAAGTGTTGGATCTTTTTCATGCATAAGAAGGATGAGACATTCTCCAAGTTTGTAGAATTCAAGGAACTAGTTAAGAAAGAGACCAACAAGAAGGTGAAGGCTCTCAAGAGTGACAATGGAGATGAGTATGCTTCAAATGACTTCAAGGATTTGTAGGTGAACGAAGGCATTTGAAGAGAGCCAACAACACCCCACAACCCACAAGAGAATGGGGTAGTTGAGAGAAACAACCATAGCATTGTTGGAACTGCTAGAGCTATGTTACATGACCAAGGCCTACCATTGAATTTGTGGGAAGAGGCATGTAACAGTAGTCTACTTGTAGAACCAGATTCCTCATCAAATTCTTGTTAGAAGGCTTTCTTTGGGATAAAGTTGGATGTGTCTCACTTCAAGGCTTTTTGAGCCTCATTTTACTGCAATGTCTCTAAATATTTAAGGAATAATCTTGAGTTGACAACAGAGTTGGGAGTTTTTGTGGGTTACACCGAAACTCCACACAATTACTATTTGTACTTACCTTCCCTCAGAATCACATTTGTGCAAAGGGATGTAAAGTTTGATGAGGATAAATTGATGTGGTGCTCTCTTGAGAGGGAACTTCCAAACCCACCAAAAAAGGATATTTTAGCTCCAAAAGATGAGCCTCAGGAAGTTGTGGAGTAGCTACAAATAGACGAGAAAAGAGTGGAGACATACACTCAAGCAGATCCATCCAAAGAAGGCATAAAAATAACCAATGAAGTTGATAGGTTGGTGTAGGACGCAAGGGAGAATGTGGGAGCTCACAGGAAAAGGAGGTCACCTAAGAGATACACTAGATATATGGATCTAATGACTAAGCTTGTAGAGACTGGGCCATCTTATTTTGAGAAAGTAGTAGAGAAACTTTTTTGGGTTGATGCCATGGTGGAAGAATATGAATCCATCATGAAGAACAATGCTTTGGAATTTGTCCCAAGACCAATAGATAAATCAGTGATGGGTTTGAGATGGATCTTCAAGGTTAAGAATGTAGTGTATAGAAGAATAGAGAAGTATAAGGCCATATTTGTGTCCAAAGGATTCTCTCAAGTTGAGGGAAGTGACTAAATGGAAACCTTTTTTCCTGTAGCAAAGTATTCAACCATTAGATGAATTCTTGCAATCGTTTCGCAAATGGGGCGGAAGATCCACCAAATGGATGTAAAAGTAATATTTCTTAATGGTGTTATTGAGGAGGAGGTGTACATAGATCAACCATAAGGTTTTGAGACATTTGATTAGAATCTCATGTGTGCAGACTCAAGTGAGTATTGTACGGTCTCGAATAAGCACCATGTGCTTGGTACACCAGGATCGACAATTATCTCACTGGCTTTGGCTTCACGAAAAGTGAAGTTGATCTAAATGGAAAATGACATCCACCCATGGTATTCATTCACCCAAGGAATTTATTGATGGTATTGTAAGTGTCATCCACCTATGTTATTCATCCACCCATGGTATTTATCCACCCATGGAATTTACCCATGGTATTGTAAGTGGCATCCACCCATGGTATTCATTCTCCCAAGGTATTTTCCCATGGTATTGTAAGTGGCATCCACCCTTTGTATTCATCCTCTCATGGTATTTATCCACTCATGGAATTTACCCATGGTATTTTATGTGACATCCACCCATGGTATTCATTCACCATGGTATTTACCTACCCATGGAATTTACCTGTGGTATATTAACAAAAAAATGTTATAAGTAACAAGTCACATTTTGTAAAAGGACATATTATCTACCACAATGTAGCTTTTACAGTTATTCTATGTTTTAATAATAGTATAAAAATTCTATGTGGTTCTATTTGTTGTGTGTTCTTTCCTTTTTCTGGCATGTCAATTTTTCAGATATTGGGGGCCTCTCTCGCCCCCAAGATCCATTTCAATTATTTAGATCTTGGAGGCCTCCCCACAAGATCCAAATCATTGGTATCAGATTCAGGTTACGACTCCATGGGAATGAGGATTTGACACATATTTCAGTTTCAAACTTTTGCAACAATATTCAACAAAATTCATGCATGTGCTACGATCTCCATAGAGAACTTTCTTGGGCAAAGCGAGAAGATTTTTTTTTCATTTTTTTACAAGGATTTTTTGGGAGACGAGTTTTCAGATCAGATATGAAACTTTTATTAAAAAAAAATAACAAATATGGATTCCTTGTGAAAAAATACCCAAATTCAAAAAAAAAATCAACTGAATCAGAGTCTAGATGAGGGAGATATCGCTGATTAAAAATTAGTTGTGTTCTAGAATTTTTTCTCACGACAATTCATAGATGGAAACTATCCTATCATTTTTTGTAGTTTTTGTATAGAATTTCAGAAAAATGATTGTAGATTTGAGATCCTCTTGAAAAATCACCCAATTTCAAAAAATCATTGGTTGAATTGGAGTTCGGATGAGGGAGATATCGTTAATTTATAATCAACGATTTTTTTAGAACTTTTGTGACGATGAGACACTTTGCAGTGTGAATCTAAGTTTCAAAAGTGTCCAAATAGGGATTTCGATCACACGGGAAGATGCAAAATGGTCATTATGTTTCCAAAATTAGGTTATACTAAATATTTTGAGTTATATTAACCAAGTTATTCCTATTTTAAATTAGTTTTTATATCTGGAGCAACATTCAGAACATGTTCCCATTGGAGACATACCCTCCCACCCTACTCTAGTAGGCACTTGCTTCACATTCATTAGTTTTAGCATAACAACATATAGCTTGGTTCTTTGGAGACATTTCCTCCTACCCCAGGCTATGTAAACACCTTCTACTTCATCAAAATTCAACATCATGATTATGGGTCAACCACACAAAATCCTTATCATCGAAGTCCATTTGCTAGGTCGCACATTGTTACTATGACAGTTGGTCACAAGAATTACAAGGTATCTCTATCCTCGAATCTTTGTTTTTCATGGTTATGTGTCATCCACAAACCCACACTTCATTGAAGTCCATTTTCTAGGCCACACACTATTAGTATCAATGTTGGTCACAAGCATTACATGGTATCTATATCATCAGATCTTCATTCATCATGGTTATGGGTTAACTACACAAAACCCTTCTTCAGTGGCTCTTCATATTCAACAAAGGCTTCTCAGGAAGGAAGTTCATGCAATGGGAACCATTTCCTCTTAAGGAGGAAGGAATTATCTGAACAGAAAATGGCATCCACCCATGGAATTTACCCATCATATTGTAAGTGGCATCAATATATGTGATTCATTCACCCATGGTATTGTAAGTGGCATCCACCTTTGGTGTTCATTCTCCCATGGTGTTTATCCACTCATGGAATTTACCCATGGTATTGTCATTGACATCAACCCATGATATTCATTCACCCATGGTATTTACCCGCCCATGGAATTTACTTGTGGTATTGTACCCAAAAAATGTTATAAGTAACAAGTCCCATTTTGTAAAAAGGCATATTGTCCACCACAATGTAGCTTTTATAGTTATTCTTTGATTTAATAAAAAATAAATGTTTCTACGTGGTTTTGTTTACTGCGTGTTCTCCTCTTTTCTTCTGGAATTTTTTTTTTTTTAAGTTCTTAGGGGCCTCCCCCTAAGATCAGGATCATAAGTGAATGTGAACCTCTATCATATCTTGGTAGAAGGTAAACTAAGTTTAATTATTGTATATCTTTATGATTTAATACCAACTGGTGATGATTAGTTGATCATATCTTGCAAGGAGGACCTTACAAGAGAATTTGAAATGAAGGACATGGGTCTCATGCACTACTTCCTTGGGTTGGAAGTATGACAAGGTGATGGGGAATTAATTATGTCTCATGGAAAGTATGCTAATGAGATATTTCATAGATTTCACATGGAGAGTTGTAAACCCATGGAGACACCTCTAGCGACCAACTGGAGGAAGGGGGATGCCACTTCAGGTGAAGAGGTGGATGCTACCATTTACCAGAAGCTAGTGGGTTCACTGATGTACCTTGTGAACACATAACTAGATATGTAATATGCATTCAACCAACTGAGCCAACCCATGGTTAGGGTGACTAAATTGCATTGGAAGAAAGCGAAGCATATTTTATGGTACCTGAGAGGCACTACCCATTATCAATTATGGTATAGATGGACAAAGGGAGTGAAGTTGTGTGGCATCATAGATGCAGATTGGGTAGGGAATCCGTCCAACCAAAAGAGTACATTAGCTAGAATTTTCAATGTTGGGTCCGCAACAGTTTCCTGGTACAACATGAAGCAAAGATATGTGATGCTTAACTCAGCAGAAGCATAATACATGGCTGCAAGTCAAGCAACATGTGAGGAAATATGGATGAGAAAGATACTTGTAGGACTATTTGGTCAAATTATGGATCTAGCTATGATCTATTGTGATAATAAGAGTTGCATTAATCTCTTTGAGAATCTAGTATTTCATGATTGATCCAAGCATAGAGATATACAATATCATCATTTACGGGACCGTGTGTAGAGGTAGATAATGTTGCTACAATACATTTTGATAGAGTAACAAGATGTTGACAAAGGCTTTATCAAGAGGGAAGTTTGAATTCGATAGGTGAAAGATATGGGTGGTTGATAATATCTTTTTTGTTGAGAGGGAATGTTTAAAAATGTAGCAAGAAAGTCTCAATTTGATTTTGCCTTGGTCAAATTGAAAAAAATTGAATTTCCACATCAGCAGACAACTTGGAGGCAATTAACTTGTGTGACATGGCTTTTGTCACATAGTTAGCTCAGTAAATACAAGTTAGAGGGCTTGGATTTTAGTTAAGCATGTTTCATTACTAATTCGTAGCAATCAATGTTAGTTATCTCAAGTTTTTTAAAGTTAAACTAGTTCTAAATGTTGATGGAACTAGTGGAAGGTCAGTTGTGTAGTGGAATAGCAATATAACTCAGTGATCATCCAGTTAACTAATCAATCAACACAAAATAGCTAGTGTGTGTAGATAATTCTAGTTCACTAGATGTTGTAGCTATTTCAAGGCAATGTAACATTAGTTGCAGACTAGTTTTGAATGTAAAGGTGTTGCATGAAACTAGATGATCAACCTTGGGAATTGTGCAATCAATTGGAGGAAAATTCCTAACTAATAGGGGCTTAATTCCTCAGGATTTGTGCAAGGAAATAGGGGCTCAAGAAAAGGTAGAAATTGACTATGTTTGGGTCAAATCTTCTCAATGAGCAAAGAGATAGGTTATTCAGTTGTAGATTGAGCTCATATTGAGCCAGAAAATGTAATAGGGTCTCTATTCATTTGATTAATGCAAGCAAGCTTAAGGGGCTTTTAAAAAATGCTTTCCTCTAGAAAAATAATGTGCGTGTGTGTGATTTCTTATCGTATGTCTGCGATTATTTTTCTAAATTGTGAATTGAATTCCGTAGAGTAGTAGACTAGATGTGCATCTCTTGATTTAGATTAAAATATCTTGAGCAGTTACAATTCTACAACATATTTCTACACTTGGAATCTCCACCACAAATGAGGAACTTGATTTCCTTGAATTCACTAGCTATTTTGAGATGATTAATGAGTTAACTAGATGATCACTGAGTTAGACTATTTTCCCATTGCACAACTAGCCTTCCACTAGTTCTATCAACGATTAGAACCAGTTTAACTGAATACAACTAGAAATAACTAACCTTAATTGCTACAAATTAGCAATCACACATGCTTAACTAAACTCCAAGCCCTCTAACTCAAATTTACTAAGCTAATTGAGTCACAAGAATCATGTCACACAAGTTAACTACCTTAAAGTTGTTTGTTGATGTGGAAATTTAATTTTTCTCAAATTGACCATGGCAAAGTCAAATTGAGACTTTTTTGCTACACTTCTCAACAATTCAAGCTTGTTTTGGGCTTAGTGATCTCTTGACCCATTTTGGAAGGATCAAGCTAGCTTGAGGGTGGAGTTGGTTTAATCCTTAGGAATCCCTGGTTGTTTATGTATTGGTTTGCTTATGTGATCTCTTGACCAATTTTGGTGAGATCAAGGGAGCATGATGGTGGAATTGGTTTAATCTTTAGGAAGCCCTAGTTTTTTATGTCTTGAGTCTCACATTAATGCTTGGAATATTGCATGGAGGTGATTGGATGAAATAAAGATTTAGTTCAACTCAATCTATGGTCAGGTGGTACGTGGAAGTACCTGACTTGGTTAGATTTTCCATATGTTAATAAGAGATTATTTTTATTGTATGAGTAATTGTACTTGTTATTATGTTTCTTTGATGGTTGTTCTATCATGGTTCTTATTCTGGTTATATGTTGGTTATAGTAATGGTTCCATAACAGGTTTTAGATATGCCCCTTTATATGTTTTGATTAGTTGATGAATGGTTAATGAATGCATGAACTAAAAAATGTTATTAAAGATATTATGAGAGGGAATTAGACCTTCTTGGTGAATCTCAAATAAGTTTCAAATCCCTATGTTTAGATATGCATTCATGACTTGTAGATTACATGTTCTCAATATGTTTAATGAAATGATTATCATGGTTGGCCCTAGTTAGGTCAAGTATTTGATCAAATGTTGTACGAATGGATGTGTCCTGATGTAATTTATCATTATGGAAAGTCTCATTAAGTTATGGGTAGTGATTTGGAGGCTATCCTAAAAACATGGCTTAGAATTTGAGACTGTACCCTCAAAACTGGAATTCTTGCGCCATAACCACACCCTGGTAGGCTTATGCACGTGGTTGGAGGTCTATAACCACATGGAGACCTTTTCATGCATGTGGTTGGGAGCCCAAGTCACTAAAAAGGAAATCCAACTCAGGGTTTGGGCACTTGGAGTGGTTGTTTAGTTCCTGGGTATCATGTAGCTCCCAAGGAAGGTTAGTAAACTTTAAGTTTGTTGACTCCATTTCCTTAACTATACTTAGGAGGTTGGATCATTTCATAGTAGCCCTCAATGCATGTTTACTTCGGTAGGTCATTTAAAGTGGGTAAAGGTGGGAGGGGTGGTTACACATATAACCATATTTTTATGGCACCATGCACACTAACATCATGAACTTTTACTGTGTAAAGGAAGAACTATTTAGAATATCAATATTTACAGTTATTCAAGAATCCTAATCATGCTAGTATACATGATACTTACAGGTTTTTGTAGGTTAACTCCAAAATACCATGGATCAATTGTCAAGATCCATACACTGAGGCTAATATTACCATTAAAAAGCCATGCATGGTTTTCTTAGACATCATTGATGCCCTTGGGTTAACAAACATTACCAACACTTTAAAACTATATAATATAAGTAGTGTTATTTTGTGGTACTAAAAAATGGGTATTTTGTTCTTAGTAAATATTCACAAAGGAAAATAAAATACAACCCATGAAGCACATAAAATACCCATGTTAGCATTGAAATTTCCCCAAGTAAATAATCCATAATGTTTAATGGGCATAACTCATCTTGTCAATTAGTTTTCATGGAAAGTGAGGTGTGCAATAGTTCAACATGCCTAAGACCTAGACTAATAATACAAACCAATTATCTTCATGTGTAAATCAATTATTTTGATATTGTTCTATACAAGGATTCCTTTAGGAATGAACTATTTTGTAGATGTTCCTCACTTCGAGCACCATCAGATATTGAAGATGATGATAGTGATGAAAAATCAGGGAAATCCATTGTGGAGAATTACTCCTCTACAAATTCAGATGAGAAAAGGAGTATAAGTTCTTAGCCAAATAAAGAAGTTGAATATAAAATTTACCAATTGTAGGGCAGATGTGGGGACTATGCATAGTGCAAAGGTGGATTTCATTATGCGGAGTGTGAAGCCACCTCAGAACAATGCCACCTCCCCACAATGAAAGGTTTTTCATTGCAGAGTGTTTCTTACTTTTGGAGGAAGGGATGTCAACATTTGTATTCAGTGTTTCTTTATTTTTTAGGAAGTGCATTGATTATTCAGAGGAGTCTACATAACTATAACCAAACTCACTATCATCAAAAAAATAATTAATGCATTGGAAAAATTATATATTTGTTGCTCCGACTGAAGGAAAATACCTCAGGATTGAAAGAGTATGTCCTTAGTCCTGAAACATTGAAAAAGAAAGAGTATTTTAAGTACTCATAACCACACTCACTGCCATGAAAATAAATAGTCAAATAATGAGAAAAATTATATATATCATGCTTCACCTGAATGTGGTCATGCATTTTCATAACAAGAACAAATATTCTTTAAACGTTGTCCAAATTTTGTTTTATTTGACTAATAACATGTAACATTCATTCCAATGTTGTTTTTGGTAATCAAATTAATAACATTAGAGAAATGGATTCAAGAATCTCATGAGTGTCGGAAAGAAAGTAGGTTGGCATTCCATCATTTTGTCGACTCAAATAATTCAACTTCAAAGAGGTCAAAAATGTTGATTGAACAAGAAACAAATGAATAATGTTTAACTAAAAACGAAAAATCAACTTTATTTATTCTCTAAAGATTTAGAACTTAATATATTTTCTAAATGTTCAGAGATTAGTACCTTCCATAAATATACCATGGGTTATCATCTATGAAGGTAAGTGTGAATCGGTTCCCTTCTTGTGTGAAATGATTTACTAAACCCATGATATCACTGTGAATTAACTTTAAATGTATATTTTCCTTCTAGACATAGGAACTGATAGCTCGAAAGTTACGGAATAATAATAATAGATAAATGGTATAGAACCTACTCACAATGGAATTCAATCTAATTAATATAGTATGATCTTTACTATCTAAGTACGATTATTAAGAAAATTAATTACTGAAAACTGGAAGTAAAGTTTTATTAGCTAACATCTAATCTATAATCTACAAAGGTATAATTATTTTGAGTAGTAAAGTGCATAATACAACAACATCAACATTAGAAAGAATATCCATCACCATTGCATTGTTAATTATCAAATACACCGCCATGATTGATCATCCTCATAAAATAATTGGACAATGGTCATATTTTGTAGTTGTCACTGAGATTATTGGCATCCTTAAGAGGATATTAGGGACTTTGTATAGGAAGTCATTGTGGACATGCAAGAGTGCGGAGAAACCACCATTCTCCACACTCCCGCACAATTGAAGAACAAGGCACTGACCTGTAGACCATTATTGATACAATTTCTTCTTTGAAAGCTAAGAAATAAGGTTTATGTTAGGTCCCTGTACTACTAGTGGAACCCCTTATTGTTATTAGTACAACCCCCTTATTATATTTCTGTGCCCATGTAGTCCCCGTATTGTTATTATTGTGCCCCATAGAAGCCCACTATTGTTGTTATTGTGCCCTTACAATATTATTGTTATGTCGGCTCTGATTATACTATGACCCCCTAGATTCCTATATATAAAAAGGAGGTCTTGTCATTTGTATCATCTAAGAATTGTTCATTTGTTTAATGTATTAGAGGTTTCCCCCTTGAAGAGGCTTATTTATAAGGTGTTTATATATATTTTCTATCATTTTGTGAGCTGCTTTAATAACATTTGGTATCAGAGCTTTGGATTCTAGGGTTTTGCTGCTCCAAACAGGTCATTGTGGCATTTTTGCTAGAACTTTTTTCTGCGATGTTTCAGAAGCTACAATAAAAACCCATTTGAGATGAAAGCATTCTAAACTTAGGGTATAAATTTAAGATTTTGTCTCGCTATATTTTAAGATATATGATCTAAGGAAGTTAGGGTTTTTGCAAGCTCCAAAATTTCATCTAAAACATGTCATCGTGGAATGTTCGCTATAACTTGTTCGCTACGAAGTTTCAGAACCTATAAAAAAACCCATTTGATAAGAAATCAGTCTAAACCTCAAGTTCAAATTTTAGATCTTGTCTCTCTATATTTTCGGATATATGATCTGAGTAATTTATGGTTTTTGCAGACTCCTAAATTACATCCTAAATAGGTGACTTTGGGAAAATTGTCGTAACTTTCTCTATGAGAATTAGATTGAAATTTCGTAAGAAGTTACAAAAAGAGGATGGACTATGTTTTCTTTGGGTATAATTTTCAGAACCTAAGGTTGAAACAGTGACATGTGGTACATCGTACAAGTTCACTCTACTGAAATAGTCTATAACTAGGCATCACAGGAGATTGGGAATAAATATTTCTTTAGGAATCCAATTGCGATCAGCCTTGCAGAGTTAGAAATAGGACTCAGAGTGCTATTATAGACTAAAATTTCAGAACTTAAAGATCCGAAAGTACAAAGTTACAGTCGTTTCAAGATCGAGCTCCTAAAATCAAGAAAAAGCAAGATGAGGAAGTTAATTGGATACTACAGATGGAGAAATATTTTGATCTACATGGTGTACCATTGTTAAAAAAGTATGTATTGCATCTAATTATTCAGAATCGAATCAATTTTTATGGTATAAAGGGATTTTTTCTAGTAAACCACTTGTCACATGGTCAATTTTCACGGAGGAAATGATAGCACATTATGAGGATACAAAGAGAAACACCCTCTTTAGCCAATTGATAAATATCAAACAAAAGGGTTCAATGGTAGAGCACATTGAGGACTTTCAAAAATTGAATATAAGGTTAAATGATATTCCAAAGAAGAAAATGGTTGATGTCTTCATAGTTACTTTAAAGGATAACATTTAACACGAGGTTCATCTTTTGGAACCTGATTCATTGGAGAAGGAATTCAAGTTGGAAAGAAAAATTGAAAGCGAAATTATGGAAACAAGGAATCCCACCACTCATGACTATAATTATGTAAGTGTTTTTTCTCCTAGCCTTCCACAACCTACAAGGTTTACACCACAACAATTGGAAGAAAAAAGAGAAAAAGGGCTTTGTTACAATTGTGATAGCCAATACACTAAAGGTCATAAGTGTGCTGAGAAGAAAGTATTTTACATAGATTATGAAGAGGAGGAAGAAAAGGATCAAGAAAGATCAAAAGAAGAGGATATACACCAAGAACCAACCCTAGAGAAAGAATAAATGAATCCAACCATATCTTGTAAAGCGTTGCAAAGAATTACCACTCCTCAAACTCTCAAGATAGAAGGACATATCAAGAAGAAAAAGGTTCAAGAAGTGAAAGATCACATCAAGAAATAAGAAATGAATCCAACCATATCTTGTAATGCATTAACTGGAATTACCACTCCTCAAACTATCAATATAGAAGGACATATAAAGAAGAAAAATGTTCAAGAAGTGAAAGATCACATCGAGCATCAAGAAATGAATCCAACCCTATATTTTAATGCATTGGAAGAGATTAACACTCCTAAAACTATCATGATAGAAGGAGATATTAAGAAGAAAAAGTTAATAGTGTTGATTGATTCAAGTAGTACCCATAATTTTATTCATTGTAAGATAGCCAAGGAATTGAATTTCTTTCTATATCCAGCACCAGAGTGTCAAGTGATGGTTGCAAGTGGAGGAACCATAAATTGCTCTAGAAAGTGCCATAATATCAACCTATCCATGGGAGAATATGCATTGAATAGCCCAATTCTTTCCATTCCAATGGGTGGTGCTGATGTTTTACTAGGAGTCCAATGGCTACAATCTTTGGGTACGATAGCTTTTAATTTTCAAAAACTTTTCTTGAATTTTTTTTGGGAAGGAAAGGAAGTTGAATTGATGGGTATTGAAGGAAAACTGGGAAAGATAATAAACTCTAATAGCATGATAAAGCTTTTAAATAAAGAACAACAAGGCGTAATTTCACAATTATGTTCTCTAGAGAATCCCACATCGAAATCATCTATTTCTCCAAATCTCCAAAACGTTTTGGACAATCATTCCAAGGTATTTGAGACTCCCAAAGGCCTCCCACCTATTCGTGATCATGATAATGCTATTCATTTGATTCCAGAAAGTGTTCATCCAAACTTCAGGACTTACATATATCCATATGCCCAAAGGAGTGGGAACTCATTCAAAAGTTGTAGAAGATCCCAGTTCAAATAGTATTGTGAGAACTTGACAGGGAAGGAAAAATCATATTGGAACCTGAAGCAGTCACAAAAACAAGAAATCGATAGCTATGAAATAGATCAATTTCAGAGTATCTCATAAAGTGGAAGAACTTACCCGCTAAAGATTCCACATGGGAGGACAAGAATTTATACAGAAGCATCAAGAACTACTCAAGCATTGAGGACAACACTTTTTGAAGGATAGGGGCATGTTAGGTCTCTATACTACTAGTGTAACCCATTATTGTTATTAGTACAACCCCCTTATTATATTGTTGTGCCCATGTAGTCCCCATATTGTTATTATTGTGCCCCATAGAAGCCCACTATTGTTATTATTGTGTCCTTACATTATTATTGTTATGTTGGCTATGATTATATTATGACCCCTTAAACTCCTATATATAGAAAGGAGGTCTTGTCATTTGTATCGTCTAAGCATTGTTCATTTTTGTAATGTAAAGGAGGTTGCTCCCTCGAAGAGGCTTATTTATAAGGCGTTGATCTATCTTTTCTATCTCTTTGTGAGCTGGTTTCATTACAGTTTATATGCTAGAAATAAAAAAACCAGCAAATTTGCATTTCTTCTTTGAAAGCTAAGAAATAAGGTTTACATGCAAGAAAAAGACAAACTTCAAATTTGACAAACTCCTGGAAAGGAACAATGTTGTAGAGAGTAGCATTCTACTAAACAAAACTAATAGCAACATACTTGGTGACAACAACAATGTATCTAACAACATTGTTAATAAAAATGTCCCAAGCATGAAGGACAACATTGTTTTGAGCACAATTTATAAAAAAATATTCAAATATTGATAATAATAACAAAAGCACATTTATGAATAGTGAAATAAACAACGTTTCCAGTAAGGGAGATACCCATCGGTCCAAGAGTAAAGGACAACATTGGTTCTAACAAAGGTGATAACATCATTTCCAAGATGGACAAAAATTCTAGAAACACATTATTAATTAAGGAAATTATCTATGTATCAAGCGTTGGAGAAAACAATGGTTCTAACATAGGTGACAACATCATTTCCAAGTCGAAAAACATTGACAACAACATGTTATTGTTTAGAGAGATGATTAGCATATCTAGCATTGAAGAAAACATCGTGTCAAACTCCACAAACAACATAGCCCTCAATAGAAACACAATTAGGAGTGTTGTAAATAGTAGGTTGACAAGTACAAAACTATTTAGTTTTAGTCATCACATCGGGTTGTTTTCTTCTTTATAGTGGAATACATTGTTCATTTCATTATTTAATTGTTTGAATTTGACAAACAATTGGAATCACATTCATCCTATAATTCTATATAATATTCATAAGACCAATTTCTCCCATTGTTTTTTAGACTCTTTCTATGCTTGTCGAATCCCTAAAAAATGTACACCTCTAAATCCCTTCTCCTTAGTTGTTGGTTATCACGCCCATTGGTTCTGATCCACAGTGACATCATAGTTATCTCGAGCCATTTCTGAATCGCAATCACGTCATAACCATGAGATGTCACATTTAAGGGAGGGTGGAATGAAAACATTACTTGTGAATGACAATGAGAAAAGTAGCTAAATTATTGAAGCGTGTGTCAGAGTGTGGAGAATGGTGACGTCTATGAACTTCTCCATAGTGTCTTCACACTCCTGCACTTCCTCCATGTGTAATTTTTTTGTGAAAAGATAATGATTCAGTGATAGATTTTAAAGTGATCCTTGATTATTGTTTGTTGATACATTATATGTGGAGTGTGGAGAACAAAGTGTGCTTACATTCAGATTAAGGTGTATGTAATTTGTTAGCTTCCAATTTGAATTTTGCACCACTAGGGTCAGGAAAAGTTGTATATGTATAATTAAGAATTTCAATATAATGAATAATGAATGTACACCATGTAGATATATAATCTTCTCTCCTTAACCTTTACTTCCCACATATCTCCACCTCCATACACCATATAGCTAACAATAATTTGTTGAGTTCAATTTAATGCACCTAGTTAAACATAAATCTTGTTGGTCCTCGAAATTAGAGATAATTTACTTGTATATAATGTTGATACATCATGTGAACTGCGGAGGTGTGGAGGAAGAAAGTTATTATGAAATCCACACAATGTATCAACATTGTGGAGGCGGCTTTCACTATGCGGAGTGTGAAGCCACCTCCACACTTCACACAATGAAAAGTCACAGTATACCTCTAAAAATTAACAATGTTTTTTGATATCATCTAAAACCATAGATAAGAACTACCAAATATAGGAAAGAATTTGGTTTATCTGGATTGCATTGGGATTCAAATCCTTAATGTTAATTTCATGTTAGCTTGGCACCAGTGGTTATGTAAATAATATTTTTATATGGTCGAGAAAATTAGTGAGACTATGTTGAGGTTTATCAATAAGAAAATAGGTTGTGCATTTTAGTGTCGATTATGGTTAGTCTTGGTGACCTTCAATCCTTCTATTTCCATGATAGAAAAGAGTATCTATTTTTAACATTATTTTTGATGCAGGAGCATTAGAGCTTCCAAGCCATCAAGCTTTTTGAAGAAAAACTACAAAAGGGATTTCAATATTGTAAAGGAATTCTAATTCCTTAATTGTAAATATTCTTAGTTTCTTTTAATTATTATAGAATAGTTTTAGAAAAGTTATGGATAAGAGAGATTTTTTCCATAAGGCAAAAGAAAAGTTTCCTTGAAAAGAATGAGAGATTTATGGAATAAATCATGAGAGCTTTAGTGAATAAATCCTAAGAGCTTTAGGGAATAAATCACGCAGTGATTTATGAATTTACTAAAATCTAATTTTCTTGTAACTTTGTATTTAATCATTGTAAGCTTGAGGGGAAAATTAATGGTCAAACTTGTGTTCAATATTATGCAGTATCAGGCCATAGAGAGTGAATGGAGAGAAACGTGATTTTTCTGAGTGTATGTGTATGTACATATTTGATTTAATGAAATAATGTTTCATATATTTATGGTGCTCACGAATTGTCTTTGTATGAATGAAAGAATTTTAATTTGTGCATGCTCTAGAATTCACTGTAAGTGAAGTAGATTTTTTATATGAAATACTTTTGCAGAAAAAATTAAGAGCTTGATGATGAAATAATTTGTCGTGTGATCTAGAGAAGGTGAATTTCCAGAAAAGTCGAATATTCCTGCATCAAGTGGTATCAAAACTAGTCATATCTTTAGAGAAGAAAGTCAAATATGACTATTCTCTTTAATATTGAAAGAAAGGATAGTTGAGTATGCAAACATTAGAGTTGCAGCAGAATAAGGTTGGAGAATTGTAGTAGTACAATAGGTAAACTAGTCTTTATATGTAATAATACTTGTGAAAAATCCTTGTAAAAAAAATATAAGGCCATGGTTGATGGGACACGCATTCCAAGTTGAATGGTCATAGAAACATCCTAGCGGTTGTTGATTCGGTTTATTATGACTAAGGGAATTGGAAAAGGCAATGGCTAATGTTTTGGAAAGGCACGAGGCATTAATTGGCATTTATTTATGAAAATAATTGAAATTAGGAGAAAAAGGAGGTGAAAGGTCACAGGTTGCATGTGAAGAGGAAAATCAAGGAAAATAATGGAAAATCAATAAAATAGAGGCCTCATTCATAAAAGGGCTTCTGAGGATTAGTTGGTAATCTTTTGATAGGATTTGGTGGAGCTCTCTTATATTCTCTCTCTCATACTCTTGGATCCTTCGTGTTTTCTTAGAGCACTCTTGGAGGGTGTGGCATACTTGGATTCTTGGAGAAAGAAGGCAAAGGAAGAGCAATAAAGCATAAGAAGGCATCAAGATCAATAGCTACATCAGATTTTCTCGCAGGTACCGAGTTGCATGTATGATTTCTTCACTTGTTTTGGCATGCATGGCATATGCATATGGATTATTGGATGTGATCTGTCATTTCTATGGAGGATGGCCAAAATTGATAGTGGATTGCCTAGCCTTTCCATTTCCTAGATAGCCATGGTGATTGTGGGTTTACTTTCATTGTTTTTTTTTTTTGTTGGTTCTCATGTTTCCTTAGCTTGGGTTGAGTTACTAGTCCTGGAACCATTGGTTGGAAAAATGCTCTGGAGCCTTGTAACAAATTGGGTTGAGTTACTAGTCCTGGAAGCCTTGGTTGGACAGACATTATGGAAGCCCTTGGTGGGTTGAGTCACTACTATTGGAAGCCCTGTATAAGCTGTAGGTTGAGTTACTATTCTTGGAAGCCTTGGTTGGACAAACGCTCTAGAAGCCTGGGAAGGTTTGGATGGAGACCAATCTATTGAGGGTTTTGGTGATGTCCAACTGTGAGGTGGAATTACTATTTGAGGGGTTGAGGTCGATGGCTTTAGAATCCCTATATGATTTTTGATTGGTGTGTTCTAAGAGATCCCACATTCATGCTCGGAATATGGCATGAGGGTGAAGGGCTAAAGAGAGATTTGGGTCAACCATTCTATGATTGGGTGTAACATGGAAGTCCCATTCTAGGTTGGATTTTGCATCATCAATAAGACGTTATTTCTTCTTGTATTCCTATGAGCATTATACTGGATTATACGAGGTTATATGACGGTGAGTTCATTGGTATTTTTGTCCCTATTATGCTAGTTATGTATATGATTTATGACAACATATATGTATGGATGTCATCACACGTTTACTTGTAATTGAATGATCAATGTATCTATGGACTAATGGATGGAATGGAAGTTAATGTGTTGAGGATCAATGCTTCATGGCGAATCTCAGATAAGTATGAGACCCCTATGCTCAGATCTGTTCTTTACACATGTAGGTTACATATTTGTGATATGTTTGATGAAATGCTTGTCATGGCTAGTATGGGTCTAGTCAAGGTCTTAAACAAGTATTTGCTTTAGTGCTGTCATTTCCATGTTATTTTATTGTTTTGAAGAGAAGGTTCAATTTTGGGCAGTGACTTGCACTCTGGGCCTGAAAAAGTGGCTCAAATCCTAGGGACATTAACATAACACTGGCACATTGGGTCTCTGGACACTAGTAGGCAAGCCTGTGAGAGCAACTTTGGGTTTCTAGACATTGTCATGCCTATAACATGAGAGTGACTGAGGCTTAATTTGTCCAAAAGCTCAGTGGGACCCAAGGGAAAGTTGTCTAAAGTGTTGGATTGGTTCTTTAGGGTCCTAAAGTTGATGTTAAATGTATGTATGGTGTGTTTCCATCAATTGCACTTCCTTAACATGACTTAGGAGTTCGAATCATATCATAGTGGCCTCTCGTCACATGTTTACCCCTACTAAATGGTTGCTTGGGTAGATGTGGGAGGAGGGTGTTACAGAGTGGTATAAGAGCGTGGTTTCTCTTTCCTTGGGTTGTGTGTTGATCATGCTTTCATGTTGTTTACATATGTTTTCCTTATGCATGTAGTCCATGTGCTTGTTGCATTTGCATGGTGTTGATCATCGTTGTAGTGATGTCCCCATGTGAAGGTTGAAGGTGTTGTCATGGAGTATGTCTTCACGTGTCTATGGTTGATTAGGCATTGTTATTCACATCAGTGTTCACATGTTATCAAATGCACATGAAGTGGTTGTCATTGTCATGCATGGAGTCATGGTTTGTGTAGGTTATGTTGTTATGCATGAATAATAGGTCAAAAATGCCTTGTGAAGTCATTGTATGCAAATTTAAGTCATCATGGTGCTATTGGTTGTTATGATGGTAATACATTGGCTGAGATAGAACATGAGATGTGGATCATTAAATTGAAGTTGTAGCATTGGACCTCGAGGAAAGAGAAGATCATCATATAGGTATTGCATCTTTGGCATGCAGATGCCTTGATGATCATGTTTTATGTTATTGATGAGTATGCTATAGGTTAACTTGTTGTTGTTATATGATAGCTAGCTTGAGTGCAAAACCATATACAAACCATTCTAGCTAGTGTCCAGTCATCAATGCATG
>Ga0115848_100217_pt1 | contig 19831 bp, 8 predicted proteins | sample InSIn3gowninarea_FD_83862 | JGI IMG/M metagenome (GOLD analysis project Ga0115848, IMG submission 83862) | reverse complement strand
AAAAAAAAAAAAAAAAATATAAAAAAAAAAAAAAAAAAAAAAAAAAAAAAAAAAAAAAAAAAAAAAAAAAAAAAAAAAAAAAAAAAAAAAAAAAAAAAACATTGTAAGCATTAGAGATCATAGGAGTTGTGGTACTAATGGGGCTAGTTCCCCCCAAGTAAACTAGACCCTTTGAAGGAAAAGGAACCCCCAGAGAAAGGAATTGAACCTAACATTGAACTATTCCAAGGTTGATATGTACTACCAAAAACATTATTATCCCTAGCCTAGCTAGAAATAATCGTAGACCCCCCTGCATGTTCCCCGAAGTAGGTATGCCCATGTTAGGTAAAGTAATCATAGGTATAGGAAAACTAGATGTAAACATCCCAACTCCTGCGGGTTTACCAGGGTTTCCACACATTCCAAAGATAATGGTGGATTAAGGAATAGACACAAACAAATTTAGAATACTTTGTAGGGGTCACAGAAGTAACTAGTAGAATGCCCCAAGAAGATGATAGAGTTGTTATAGGAGGAATGGATCATGTGACACTAAGTGGTGGTAATTATTACATGGCAGAAAATACTACAAATTTAGAAGGTGACAAGGGACCCATCTCTCCCATAGTAGAAGTAGTGTTTTCACCAAACATATGATGAGAAAAAAAGAAAGAAAATGGTTCAGTATCATAAGGTCTCAGTTGCACTAAAATAAGGCCAAAAGGGTTGGTTAAAGGTGGGTTTACATGTTGTAATGGACTCTCATAAATCACTTCAACAATAATAAAGTCTCTCCCCAATACAAAGGTTATCCCCCTTAACCTGAGTATGGTCTAAGCCCTCCTTCACCATAGTTATTGTATGTATGTAAGGTGGTGGAACCTCCTTTTCGGGAGAAAGGTTTAAAAGTATATGAGAATATCACATATTTTTTTAGCCATAGTGAATATATTTATGAAAAAATAATAATTAATTAAGACACCCCTATGACCAACTAGACTTAGACCAAACAACACACACTCGAAAATGTAAGGATCCAAGCACACACAAACTAGGGAGAGAGGAAGGGATCTTCCCATTGTCAGATCTTGTTTGATTAGGGCCTGTTACACTCAGTAATTTTCTGAGGTTGCAGAAGAAAATCACCAAGGTAACCACAAACCAACTTTGGAAGCTGGGATCTAGCCCTGCCAACTTCAGAGAGGGCTCTCTCTATAAGATTTAACTTTGCTGGATTGAATATTAGGATAGTTATGAAGTTTGATTTGAATTTGAATGGTTGGTTGATAACTAAATTACCATTGGGCTATGGATTTTGTTACATAAAATACATATTAACTGCAGTGTCTACAGATAGATCTCACAGGGCAGGGTAGCCAAACTGAATGGATTCTTTAAGGTCTGTGAAATGGAGAAGAGCAACATATTTAAGGATCACTTTAAATATATAGCATTGTTACCTAAATTATATATTTAAAAATCACAAGAAAACATTGAAATTATTCATAGCTAGGTGCAGAGTGTAGATTTAAACAAATTCCTCCCTTTACTTATCTCTTGAATAATTTAGATTTGGAAAGAAAATATGTGCTATAAACATAGAAATATAAACACATAAGACAGATAGATGCACTTCACCAGCAACTTGACACAAGAATCCTATGAAAGGGCTTATGTTTTACTAGTAATCTGCTTATGCTTCAGAAATATACAATAGTTTTCTTCATACAAAAACCAACATCTCTTACTTCAAATGATGAAGTATTTACAAAAATCCTAAACTAAAATATCTTGAAAAAGTATCAAGATTTGTTACAAATATCTCCAACTGTATTACACAAATATAATTTAAGTATAGGACATTCAAAACTAATGAATCTACTTGGAACTATCTTTATGGATTTTTGGTGACAAAGAATAGAAATTCGAATTTGATTGCAACTCTTATTTGATGAGGTGGCATCCAAGTCACTAACTATCTTTGAGCATTTTCCTCTCGAAATTTTGAAAAATAGGATCCTGTAATCCATTTTTATATCCCAAATCATAATATATGTTAGAAAACAGAGAGAGATTTTTTTAAATGATGATGTTGGAAACAAAAGCCTCTTTCATTTTTGGAAAATTGATTTCCACCTACTCGGAAACCACATTTGAAAACACTGGTTAAAAACAAGAAACTTTGGGAAAATATGCCTGCAAAGATTCATCCAAATATCCCAAACCATAATAGTTGTTAGAAAACTGAGAAAAAAATTTCTACATGCAGATGTTAACAACAAAAACCTCTTTCCATTTTTGAAAATTCAATCTCAGCTGTTTGTAAACCATGTTTGAAACTACTACATTATATAGGGAAAAACATAGTTTAACTGACCATGAAACAAACATATGACGTGGAGACAGGAGGTGACATGGTTTTGGGGGATGATGTGGAGGCACATGGTTCATGGAAAGGAAGTGGGGTCCACAAGGGTGATGTGGAGAAATGACATGGAGGTGTGTGGGGAAAACAGTCTAAGTGGTAGGCAGTGAGTGGTGTGGGAGTGACAGCGAGGTCAAATGTTGGCAGGAGTGTTAGTGGGAATGGAACAGTAAGCGAGAGTGGGATCAGGGAAGGAGGATGTGTGATAGAATATAAGTGGAGTATCAGCAGGGATGTGGTGACTGAACTTTGGCGTGGGATTAGGTGGTCAACAGGGACAAGGGTTGGTGGTTTTTGGAGGGGGTAGGAGTGGTTAATGATATGTCGGGGGGTGCAAAGTGATGAGAAGGAGACACGTAGAGATGGGGCCCAAAGTGGTAAAAAACTTTTCGAACTGCACCCCCCCCTCCAAACCACCGCCGATAAAGGGAGACATGGTGGGGGGGGGGAGGTTCTGGAGTCGTCAGATGAAAAAGCGATGTGATTGGGAGCATGGAATATGTGCACCATTTAACCACATACGACAAATTTCCATTTGTCGTTTTCAACTCTGCACTAAAATCAAAGCTATAGTACCAAGGTCTTATTGCAATTTGTTTAATCACATTTAAATGATGTGATTAATTTAATCTAAACATACTTAATTATCCTCTAATGCTGCATTTTCACTTGCAAGCATATTTTTTTATTTTTCTTAAGGTTTTGACCTTTTTTTTGGAAATAATTTAGAACATGGAATATTATTTACAACACTTCAAACATAATAATTATCATCTATAATCAAACGATGCTATAAAAATTATAGGACCCTAACAGGGCCCAAGTTGATACGTAATATGTGGTTGGGATAGTTACATTGGAAACTTGCTTAATGGTCCTTTTAGACCCCGAACAATTACCCTTATTAGTCATGGGGTACCCCTTGGGAGGTTCGAGTGATTTTGACCAATGTCTATTACATTAAGGATGTCCCCTCACCATCACTCGTGTAAGGAACCTAATATTATGGCCACTAGATATACCACGTACAATAACCATGACCTGAGGGAAGAGACACCAGCGAGACTACATGCAAAGGCACAAAAACTATCCCTAAAACCCCTTTAGAGATTTATTAGAGTGATCCATAACACCCCTCAAGTAAGTCGCTTAGGTACATGTAGATCAACGTCACCAAGACCAATCAAAGTGGGGTATATCACTCCACTGGCCTCAATGTGACTTCGTAATTGACTCTTGTGTGAGAAATAATTCCTGGGAAATGTGCCACTGTAAATGGATTTTAAGATGCTAGGTTTATTTTCATGGTCTTGGAGAGTTTACCTCACTCCCCTAATCCAAAACCCTAGCCTAACCTATTGTTGGTGTGCTACCAGATAAAAGCAAAAATATTGAATTGATTTTATTAAATGTTAATTTTATGGCACTCAAAGGGAAGCGACATGCAACTAATATGGTGTGTAAAGACTCAAGACACAACCCTAATGCAAGCAATATGAAAATGATTTTTTTTTCTTTTCCCATTCAATGAAGGCTAGCTATAAAATGGAAGAAAAATTGATAAATCATTGAATGCATTTTATTCACAATGATATACATTCTTAAATATTGTCTAATGACCCTTGGTTTACATATTCCAAGTGGTCTCTTAGACTCCATTGACTATTCATATTCCACACCATAACCATTAACAAATTAGGTGTCCAAAATTCCCCCCATTAATTTGAAGGGGTATATATGAGCCCAAGAAGAGAGTTCAAATACAAAAATGTAAAAATGCATGGCAGAAATTGGCTAAAAATGGTCTCTAAAATGATGGTATAATGTGGGAGAACTAGAGTTCTCAAGAAGTGGCGGTTTAAGGTTGGACACCAACACTGGAATGATTAGTGCAATTCGTGGAAAATTCTGAATCTAGCTAGAATCTAAAGTCTTATTCTATAGGAAGTGCTCCCTACTATTGTGAAAATGGAGACAATTAAGGTCCCAAACTGAAATTCCTAATGCAGTTCTTGGAACAATTCCAAATCTAGCTAGAAGTTGAAGTCTTTTGCTAGAATAAGTGATCCTTAATGTTGTGAAAAGGGAGATCATTGAGGTCTCAACCTGGAACACTTAATGTAATTCCTGGAACAATACTGAGTCTAGATAGAAGTTGAAGTATTTTGATAGAGGAATTTATCCCTAATGCTTTGAAAATGGAGACCATTGAGATCTCAACCTGTGGTGGTTTAAGGAAGGCCTCCAACTAACATACATGTTCATGGGGCATGATTCTATCTTTGACTATCACTCTGAATCTGGGTATGGATGATTCTATATTTAGGCTTATGCAATAAGCTTAGGTTATGGCTTAGGTTCTCTTGATGTATATTTGAAGCTTGTATATGACCATCAATTCTCCCCTTTCAGATACAAGGTGAGAAGATGAAGAAATCTCAACTGAAATACATGTCAATACTCGAGAACAGATTATGTGGTATGACTAGAATATCTTCTTGGTTGTTGAAGCCCATTGCTAAGAAGTGATCCATCCAAGGTGAATCTTCATTCATGTAGGAGGCTTGTTTCTGAAGAATTTGTCTGAATGATGAGTATTTTTATGACAATGCTGACACATGTGAAGATCAAAATAGTGATATTTCGCATGGCCAACTTTGTCACAATGTTGCTATTTGACAATTTGTGGCTATTGTGGAAGAGGAGTAGGATATGGAAAAGGTGAAGATGAACTATCAAGAAGGAACCCAACACTTGGAAACTTGATGGGTTTGGAGAATTCGAAAGTGTGAAATGAGACCTCCTTGTCATTTCTAAGAGTAATTATGTGCTTATTGTTGACAAGCTCTTCCCAAGGTCAGATGATAGGCTTAGGAAGTGTAGGTTGAATTTATGCCTTGACATGCAAATTTTCTCTTTAAATGGGCACTATATGTGAATCAACCTCCACTTCAATTTATTGTTTTTGGCGGGATTCTATCTCAGTATTAAGCAGATGAATTTTATAAACAAAAATTAGTTCATAATGATGTCTTTCATATTGTAACTCATCTTATTTTATTTGTGGCTCAAGCTACAAAAAATCAATCTTTTCTTGTGCATGTTGTAGACAAATTTTAATATTAGCAAGAGTGGTTTTTTTTATTTTCATATTTTCATTAGTAGTAAATAATATTAGACTATTCAGTAACTCTAATACTCCATCAAGTCTGGCCATTTTCTCAATGTACAAAAAGCACGTGCAATCAACCTTGAAAAGGGTGTCAGTTTAAACCGAAAATGCACCTTACAATTAATATGTTATGGTGGAATCTACACAAAACCTATTGCTTTAATGGTAATTTATTAAATTACCAAGTTGAAATAAAACCAATATATCTTGATTCCATACCAAATTAAATTCCCAAAATGCAACTACTATGGATGCAATTAATGAAACTATGGAGGTTGTTACCGCTTCAGAGTCTAAAACTAAGTGTGCATCTGGACATAGATCAAGAACTTGAATTAAATTATTTTCCCTTTATTTTCACAAGTTTTGGCACTTCAAGGTTCTGGCAGAAGCACTAACACTAGTTGTACTAAAATGAAGACTTGATTATGCTCTTGTCTTTTTTAGTTGTTAAATATGAAACAACATCCACCACAATGACCATCTCTGGGATAGAGGTATATTCGAAGACTTCAAACTTTTGCAACTTTTGATCTAGAAAAACCCTACCACTTTAACGATCATCTAAGCCCGTAGGAATTGGCCAACTAGTTGGTGGTCTTCTCCTAAATCTTGGTACTGGATTATTCATTTGCTAGTCTAATAGAATTTCTTACATTCTAGTCCTTATAATACATTACTACATAGAGGAATGATTTTAGATTTTTATAGTACTTTAAATATATATCATTAACAATGTAGAAGTAATTATGAATGACAAAGATTTAATTCAATCGAATTATAAACCCCAAGATCAAGACAAAATGTTACTATCAGACTACACACTCCTTCAACCTTGCCATTGTAGCTACATATTGATTCATCCAATCTATGAAGAAGAATAAGGCACAACCCTACTATATATGAAACTCGAAAAAAAATTCATATCAATTTATTTGTTGTGTATACATGCAACATATAAGTAATTGACAACATCCTGGTAAATTGCTCAAATAAATAGAGACATCTGACAAATTAGTGGGGATTCTTTCATTCACTAGCTTGATAGCATGCCTAGGCCACCCACAAAAGCTTTTGCCAAGTTTACTTAAACACTTTGGAAAGATCAACATACATCTCAAAGAAGCGACAAATTTTCTTACATGATGTGGATGAAGATTTTTCATGGCAGTTCTCTAGGTCCTCAACACTGTTGTAAAGGATTTTATTCAATTATGAAAAACAACAGCAGTTAGATTTCATTGTGTACTTGTCTCCACAAGTATCGATGTCTGCAGTCAATCCCTACCACAATGTTCTATTAACACACTCACTACAATAACATATTGATGTGGTCGTGCAACTAAACAATGAAGCCATCTATGACATCCATCTTCATTTTGGCATGGACATGGACCATCCTACATTGACTCGTATCTTAGGTCTCATCAAATTTCAATGCACCATCAAAAGGAGAGGGGGAAATTAGGAAAGGAGAATAACACTAAGAATGGTTGAGTGGAAATCTGGGAAAGGTTTGAATGGGTTCAAAAGTAGAAAAGGTGTTACATATGTTGGGAGAGATTACTTACAAACTCATGACTGCACACACAGAAACATTTGTTGATAAAAATAATGGTAAAGCACAATTTTACAACTAAAATCAGGTTTGATAATTACCACATCAGGTTCACCACAGATCGCTTGAGTGTTGATCTAAGGGGAGGTCGAGACAAGGATGAAGTGGATTCATTTCTACTTGGCACATTTGGAGCAGAGGTACATTATGTTAGCATAATTAAGATTATATGAGGTTACACCAAACACAATTTTCTAGTATCTTAGAAAAAAATGTTGAAGACAAGGCTGAGTGACAAACTTGAGGAGGATAGGTAGGTCTGACAGAAGAACTGACATACAAATAGAGGACACAAAAATAGTGGTTCAAATTTGAGCACGGCATGAGCCATGTTAAACACACACATGGAATGATAGAAATAACTAATAAATCATTGTTTGCATTTTATTCACAAAGATATATATTTTTACACACTATCTAATCACCATTAGTTTGCATATTCCAAGTGGTCTCTTAGACTCTACTTTTTTTCATATTCCACACGATAAACCTTAGCATATTAGGTATTAAACACACCCACACTCTCATATTCCCCATCCTAGAGTAGCTAGATGGGGAAGAATAATCAATCCTTGTTCATACATAGGTTTTTATGGTATGAAATGAGCCACTTCAAACAGTTTCATTGCTTCGGCCCATAATACAACTAATGTGGAATGACCAAACAAATGACTAACCGAGAAAAATATTATCGATTCATAAGAGTAAACTTCAATGACCATAGTGAAACGTGGATATATAGCTCGAAAATGTCGAAAATATATATTTTCTCATTTCTCAACTATTTTCGTGGATAAGTGATACCAGGGGTATGTCTTTTCGATATTATGCAAGTAAACAATGATCTCTTCAAAATACTAAAATTTTTGAAGAAATAAATCCATTGTTCTCCTTATGTGATGACATTTCCAGAACTGAACTTTCTTTCATATTCATCAATATCGAATTATTCAAAAAGGCTTCTAACAATTGTTCACCTTTAGGAATACCTTGAATTGTATCACTAGATTTAAACCTTTCATTTAATAAATCTCATTGCAGAGGGAGCCTTTTTCATGGTCACATTCCGCACTATTATAATAAGGTCAGCTCGTCTAGGACCAGATCTTCATACCGGACCATAACGATCAGAGTCGATTTCGCCTCCCACTTACTCCTTGTATGAGCGGCTACTTGGGGGCACACACAATTTGAGTTAGATTGAATCATTAGTCTCATATATAATGAATTTCATATATAATTATATGAATGAGATATGAAATCTTCACTATGCTCAAGAGCTTCAAAACATGATACCCCTTCGGGAGGCTTACCTTAACGCTTCGTTGATGGGGACTTAAAGTGTAATATGTATCTGTGCCAATCAACATAAACATCGAACTCAACATGGATTGTATAGCTCCATTGGTAACCACATGGATTATATAGCTCCATTGGTAACCACTTCCATCAGTAAGCAAACCTAATGAGAAACATCTACCTTATGAGATTATGTAAATCTCCTAAACTTGGAAGATAGAAATTGTTTCTACTCTTTCTACGATCGAAAGAAATTACTAATTCATTATCTAACATGTACAAAGTGAAATGAAATCGCTCAACTAAGAAGAGAGGATGTGCAAGAAATCTCTTAAAAAACCATAAGGGAGAGGAAGCAAGTTCAAATTTGATGTTCCATAACAATATGGACCACACCAATCTTTTCTCTTCCCATGGGTCGAGTCAAATAATTAGTAAGCATCAAGGAAGTATTGAAATAATACCTTTATTACCAAGCCTTCTAGCTACTTTATCACCCACTTGTATCTACATTTTTGTGATATATATATGTGGATTGTTTCCACATTATCATCAGAATGGAGTTGGATTTTTAATTGGAAGATATCCAAATTTTCATAATGAACAAAAGGGATTTCTGCCCATTTCATTAAATATTTTCACTGGGATAAACAGTATTGTTGAACCAAATGAAACAACAAGCAATAAAACCAAAGAGATATAGGATACACTTTGTGTTTTCCATAGGTATGTCTTGGGGTGCTGAACTTGAAGCAAAAGATCCAAAGAGAGTAGTTACAGTGGAGGTGGGAGATTATCTGATATATGATGTGTACCTAGCTTGGCTGGCTTAACTAAAATTTTAGCTATGTATATAGATAGCTAGTTCATAAGAGTTTGGGAACCAAAGGATAAAAAAGTTGGCTATTCCCTCAACTTCAATATGATGGAATTGAATACGGTGTTGCAAAGTTCTTTAGGAGGGGAAATGATACTCAAATGGGAGTCCTTACAAGTTATTTAGAAGGGTACGTAAGTAGACTCGACTAAAGGGAATATTTTTTTTAGATTTGAGAAATGGGTTTGGATCTTTCAATTGCAGAACATATATGATATCTATATAATGAAAGCTTTTGCCAAGTTTACTTCAACACTTTGGAAAGATCAACATACATCTCAAAGAAGCGAAATTTTTTTCCTTACATTATGTGGATGAATATTTTCATGTTGTTGATCTAGATCACCAACACGGTTGGAAAGGATTTTGATTAATTATGAAAAATAATAGGAGTTGGGTTTCATTGTGTACCTGTCTCCACAAGTATCAACAACTATAGTCGAGCCCCACCACAATGTTATGTTAACACACTCACTACAATAACATATTGATGTGGTCATGCAAATAAATAATGAAGCCATCTATGACCTCCATCTTTGTGCCATGGACATAGGTCATCCTACATTGACTTGTATCTCAGGTCTCATCAAAGTTCAATGCACCATCAAAAGGAGAGGGGGAAATTACGGAAGGCAGATAACACTCAAAATGGTTGCGTGGACATATGAGAAAGGTCTGAATGGTTTCACAAGTAGAAAAGGTGTTAGATATAGTGGGAGATATTTCTTACAAACTTAGGGTTTCTCACGCAGAAACTTTTGTTGGTAGAAATAAGAGTAAAGCACAATTTTACAACTGAAAGCGGATTTGATAATTACCACATTAGGTTCACCACTGAGCGCTCGAGTGTTGATCTAAGGGGAGGTCAAGATAGGGATGAAGTAGAGTCATTTACACTTGGCCCAATGGTAGCAAAGGAACATTATGTAAGGGCATAATTAATATTGTATGAGGTTACACCAAACACAATTTTATGGTATCTTAGAAAACGTTGTTGTAGACAAGGCTGAGGAATGATAGACTTGACGAGGAGAGGTAGGTCTAGTGGAAGAAATGACATACAAAGAGATGCCACAAAACTAGTGGTTCAAATTTGAGCAGGGCATGAGTATGTCTACTCTGATACCATGTTAAACACACACATGGAATGATAAACATAATTACTAAATCATCGAATGCATTTTATTCACAAAGATATACATTTTTATACATTATCTAATGACCACTGGTTTGTATATTCCAAGTGGTCTCTTAGACTCCACTATTTTTTCATATTCCACACGATAACCCTTAGCATAATAGGTGTCAAACACACCCACACTCTCAATTTTTACTCCTGATATTCACTAAATTTATAGTGGAGATTGAATGGAAAAACAACTTAAGAAAAAATTGAAAAAGAGCTAAAACAAAAACCATGCATTAACACCAAGAACTCAAAAGATAAAATTTGGGTTTAAAATGAAAAATATCACCAAACTAAATATATCAAAATCTGATAAACAAAAATAGGAAGTGCAAAAAAAAAAAATCAAGATTGTAATTCGACGAAGACAACAAAATCAAGTAATAACAATGATCTACAAAGGTCAAAAAACCAAACCCTAATTCAAGGCCAATATTAGGGATGGAAACAAAAGAGAAAATTTCAAATCTAATGAAGTAGACAGTTCTGAAAGACTAAACCAAACCTCTCAGATCTAATTTTGCATAATCACGAATAGATAAAAAAAAATGTGCTAGTGAAAGCAAGTAAAATGAAGCAAATCAACCTTGATGGAAAACAACAAAATTGCAAAGCCAATTAGATCCAAATCAAAGAGAACTTTTCAAAAGTATATCTCATACAAATCTAAACCTATGCCGAGAATAGAGAACAAATATGATTAGAAAAATAAATAAATACAACAGAAAATTAAAAAATAAAATTAACAAAAATCTTGAGAGATAATTTGTGACTAAATACTGATCATAAACATAACAAATAATATATCAAAAGAAATCTAAGAAAAATTGTGATTTAATGATTCTGGTATCATCTAATAAAGATGTCCCTATGAAAAGATATGGAAAAACAAAAATCTTGTGACCATCATGAAAAATCAGAAAAATAAACTAATATTTTAATCAACCATATCTTCCTTATATAGACTTCGTTTTAGGCATTTTTTTTCTTTTTATTTTGGGTACAATTTCAAGAAGAATTTAGATCTACATTTGTTTCACTCAAATTTTATGTATAAAATTATAGAATTTGATTTGAAAATTGTGATCTAGTACTTTTAGGTAAAACTAAACATGTCTGGGATCTAATTTAAGGCCATATCTATTCATATCTAAAGTGAATAATTCTTAGAAGGACCCATACTAGGTTGAAAAGTAGCAGAGAAAACTAAGCGACCAATATAAAACCAAAATCACAATCAAAAGAGGAGATTAACAACACTAGCGTAGACTCCATGGTAGTGTTGCCAATTATATTGTGGTATACATTGCTCAATCACAAGGAGTTGTTGCTCCATGAGTATTTCCTAGGACCATGATACCATGTGTGAATAATTGTACAATTATACCAATCCCTATTATATGTAAATAATAATAAAAATTGCAAAGGAAGAATGATAGATTGTATCTCTTAAATGAAGATGTGATGAGCACTAGTATTGCAGCAAGAATGTCGCAACTCCTGGGCTACCAACTTTGCATTATAAACCCGGGGTTCATACAAACTTGGAGGTGATAGTGTTGTATACACAAGTAAAAGTGATGGTTCTACCTATTGTCATTGTTCAGCTAGGGAGAGACCACTAGGGCTTTCAAGCTAGACTTCTATGGAGTCAGAAGAAGCTTGATTTATTGATGGAAGAAAGGTAAATCTACCCTAAGAGAGAGTTGCTCCACTGCAATAATGGAGAAGACCAAAATTCAATGCTAAATTACACCATTTCCTAATTAACTGCTGATAAATTATGCTTTGCAAAAATGTTAAATTAACATGAACCGAATTCTACTATCCAAGTATAAAAGTAAGAAGCATCAAACATCCATAATGTGCAAGTAAAGGAACTAAAATAAATCTGTTTTTGTCTTTTTGTCTTTTCATGCGAAATCAAGTATGCAAACTAATTTCTTTTGGTGATGTGGTAGGTGAATTAAGGATGTTGGAGGATGGCTGAAAGGGTTAGGATATGGTTGGATGGTGTGGGAGACCCTTGGGAGGCTTTTGGTGACTTCCTAGAGGTTTTCCCTCAAAACAAGCCATTTCAGGAGAACCTATAGGATTCAGCCGAGAGAAAAATGTGAGGTGTTGGAGGTGATTGAAGGCTAGGAAAGGTGGTTGATGGGTGGAATGGAGTCAAATAAGGTCTAGGATCACTCAAAAGTCAACAACAAAGATAGGAGATGGTTGGATTTGCTCAATGTGCTTGGAAGAATTTCTACGAAAAATGATGAAAACTAGTGAAGGCGATGGTTGAAACAAGGAATGGCTATGGTGGATGGAGTGGAAGGTGGTTGTTGGCTATGAAGTCTTTGTCTACTTTTGGAGTACCTTCTTTGCACAAAACATGTATATTTTCCAAAAATCTATGTAAACAAGAAACATTCTCATAAACTAGAAAAGCAGAATTAATGAACTAACTACCTACATTATGCACGAGGAAAGTTGATGAAAGGAATGAAAGCATGGATGAGATATGCTGCAAAAATGAAGATGAAAAATATGAAAATGAATTCCTACTTATCAAAACTAATCAAGTGCTAATTTAAAGACATCAAACTCCAAAGCTTATAAAAGAAATAGAAATACGTGTTTTGGGTGGCCTAGGCATGCTATCAAGCTAGTGAATGAAAGAATCCCCACTAATTTGTCAGATGTCTCTATTTATTTGAGCAATTTACCAGGATGTTGTCAATTACTTATATGTTGCATGTATACACAACAAATAAATTGATATGAATTTTTTTTCGAGTTTCATATATAGTAGGGTTGTGCCTTATTCTTCTTCATAGATTGGATGAATCAATATGTAGCTACAATGGCAAGGTTGAAGGAGTGTGTAGTCTGATAGTAACATTTTGTCTTGATCTTGGGGTTTATAATTCGATTGAATTAAATCTTTGTCATTCATAATTACTTCTACATTGTTAATGATATATATTTAAAGTACTATAAAAATCTAAAATCATTCCTCTATGTAGTAATGTATTATAAGGACTAGAATGTAAGAAATTCTATTAGACTAGCAAATGAATAATCCAGTACCAAGATTTAGGAGAAGACCACCAACTAGTTGGCCAATTCCTACGGGCTTAGATGATCGTTAAAGTGGTAGGGTTTTTCTAGATCAAAAGTTGCAAAAGTTTGAAGTCTTCGAATATACCTCTATCCCAGAGATGGTCATTGTGGTGGATGTTGTTTCATATTTAACAACTAAAAAAGACAAGAGCATAATCAAGTCTTCATTTTAGTACAACTAGTGTTAGTGCTTCTGCCAGAACCTTGAAGTGCCAAAACTTGTGAAAATAAAGGGAAAATAATTTAATTCAAGTTCTTGATCTATGTCCAGATGCACACTTAGTTTTAGACTCTGAAGCGGTAACAACCTCCATAGTTTCATTAATTGCATCCATAGTAGTTGCATTTTGGGAATTTAATTTGGTATGGAATCAAGATATATTGGTTTTATTTCAACTTGGTAATTTAATAAATTACCATTAAAGCAATAGGTTTTGTGTAGATTCCACCATAACATATTAATTGTAAGGTGCATTTTCGGTTTAAACTGACACCCTTTTCAAGGTTGATTGCACGTGCTTTTTGTACATTGAGAAAATGGCCAGACTTGATGGAGTATTAGAGTTACTGAATAGTCTAATATTATTTACTACTAATGAAAATATGAAAATAAAAAAAACCACTCTTGCTAATATTAAAATTTGTCTACAACATGCACAAGAAAAGATTGATTTTTTGTAGCTTGAGCCACAAATAAAATAAGATGAGTTACAATATGAAAGACATCATTATGAACTAATTTTTGTTTATAAAATTCATCTGCTTAATACTGAGATAGAATCCCGCCAAAAACAATAAATTGAAGTGGAGGTTGATTCACATATAGTGCCCATTTAAAGAGAAAATTTGCATGTCAAGGCATAAATTCAACCTACACTTCCTAAGCCTATCATCTGACCTTGGGAAGAGCTTGTCAACAATAAGCACATAATTACTCTTAGAAATGACAAGGAGGTCTCATTTCACACTTTCGAATTCTCCAAACCCATCAAGTTTCCAAGTGTTGGGTTCCTTCTTGATAGTTCATCTTCACCTTTTCCATATCCTACTCCTCTTCCACAATAGCCACAAATTGTCAAATAGCAACATTGTGACAAAGTTGGCCATGCGAAATATCACTATTTTGATCTTCACATGTGTCAGCATTGTCATAAAAATACTCATCATTCAGACAAATTCTTCAGAAACAAGCCTCCTACATGAATGAAGATTCACCTTGGATGGATCACTTCTTAGCAATGGGCTTCAACAACCAAGAAGATATTCTAGTCATACCACATAATCTGTTCTCGAGTATTGACATGTATTTCAGTTGAGATTTCTTCATCTTCTCACCTTGTATCTGAAAGGGGAGAATTGATGGTCATATACAAGCTTCAAATATACATCAAGAGAACCTAAGCCATAACCTAAGCTTATTGCATAAGCCTAAATATAGAATCATCCATACCCAGATTCAGAGTGATAGTCAAAGATAGAATCATGCCCCATGAACATGTATGTTAGTTGGAGGCCTTCCTTAAACCACCACAGGTTGAGATCTCAATGGTCTCCATTTTCAAAGCATTAGGGATAAATTCCTCTATCAAAATACTTCAACTTCTATCTAGACTCAGTATTGTTCCAGGAATTACATTAAGTGTTCCAGGTTGAGACCTCAATGATCTCCCTTTTCACAACATTAAGGATCACTTATTCTAGCAAAAGACTTCAACTTCTAGCTAGATTTGGAATTGTTCCAAGAACTGCATTAGGAATTTCAGTTTGGGACCTTAATTGTCTCCATTTTCACAATAGTAGGGAGCACTTCCTATAGAATAAGACTTTAGATTCTAGCTAGATTCAGAATTTTCCACGAATTGCACTAATCATTCCAGTGTTGGTGTCCAACCTTAAACCGCCACTTCTTGAGAACTCTAGTTCTCCCACATTATACCATCATTTTAGAGACCATTTTTAGCCAATTTCTGCCATGCATTTTTACATTTTTGTATTTGAACTCTCTTCTTGGGCTCATATATACCCCTTCAAATTAATGGGGGGAATTTTGGACACCTAATTTGTTAATGGTTATGGTGTGGAATATGAATAGTCAATGGAGTCTAAGAGACCACTTGGAATATGTAAACCAAGGGTCATTAGACAATATTTAAGAATGTATATCATTGTGAATAAAATGCATTCAATGATTTATCAATTTTTCTTCCATTTTATAGCTAGCCTTCATTGAATGGGAAAAGAAAAAAAAATCATTTTCATATTGCTTGCATTAGGGTTGTGTCTTGAGTCTTTACACACCATATTAGTTGCATGTCGCTTCCCTTTGAGTGCCATAAAATTAACATTTAATAAAATCAATTCAATATTTTTGCTTTTATCTGGTAGCACACCAACAATAGGTTAGGCTAGGGTTTTGGATTAGGGGAGTGAGGTAAACTCTCCAAGACCATGAAAATAAACCTAGCATCTTAAAATCCATTTACAGTGGCACATTTCCCAGGAATTATTTCTCACACAAGAGTCAATTACGAAGTCACATTGAGGCCAGTGGAGTGATATACCCCACTTTGATTGGTCTTGGTGACGTTGATCTACATGTACCTAAGCGACTTACTTGAGGGGTGTTATGGATCACTCTAATAAATCTCTAAAGGGGTTTTAGGGATAGTTTTTGTGCCTTTGCATGTAGTCTCGCTGGTGTCTCTTCCCTCAGGTCATGGTTATTGTACGTGGTATATCTAGTGGCCATAATATTAGGTTCCTTACACGAGTGATGGTGAGGGGACATCCTTAATGTAATAGACATTGGTCAAAATCACTCGAACCTCCCAAGGGGTACCCCATGACTAATAAGGGTAATTGTTCGGGGTCTAAAAGGACCATTAAGCAAGTTTCCAATGTAACTATCCCAACCACATATTACGTATCAACTTGGGCCCTGTTAGGGTCCTATAATTTTTATAGCATCGTTTGATTATAGATGATAATTATTATGTTTGAAGTGTTGTAAATAATATTCCATGTTCTAAATTATTTCCAAAAAAAAGGTCAAAACCTTAAGAAAAATAAAAAAATATGCTTGCAAGTGAAAATGCAGCATTAGAGGATAATTAAGTATGTTTAGATTAAATTAATCACATCATTTAAATGTGATTAAACAAATTGCAATAAGACCTTGGTACTATAGCTTTGATTTTAGTGCAGAGTTGAAAACGACAAATGGAAATTTGTCGTATGTGGTTAAATGGTGCACATATTCCATGCTCCCAATCACATCGCTTTTTCATCTGACGACTCCAGAACCTCCCCCCCCCCACCATGTCTCCCTTTATCGGCGGTGGTTTGGAGGGGGGGGTGCAGTTCGAAAAGTTTTTTACCACTTTGGGCCCCATCTCTACGTGTCTCCTTCTCATCACTTTGCACCCCCCGACATATCATTAACCACTCCTACCCCCTCCAAAAACCACCAACCCTTGTCCCTGTTGACCACCTAATCCCACGCCAAAGTTCAGTCACCACATCCCTGCTGATACTCCACTTATATTCTATCACACATCCTCCTTCCCTGATCCCACTCTCGCTTACTGTTCCATTCCCACTAACACTCCTGCCAACATTTGACCTCGCTGTCACTCCCACACCACTCACTGCCTACCACTTAGACTGTTTTCCCCACACACCTCCATGTCATTTCTCCACATCACCCTTGTGGACCCCACTTCCTTTCCATGAACCATGTGCCTCCACATCATCCCCCAAAACCATGTCACCTCCTGTCTCCACGTCATATGTTTGTTTCATGGTCAGTTAAACTATGTTTTTCCCTATATAATGTAGTAGTTTCAAACATGGTTTACAAACAGCTGAGATTGAATTTTCAAAAATGGAAAGAGGTTTTTGTTGTTAACATCTGCATGTAGAAATTTTTTTCTCAGTTTTCTAACAACTATTATGGTTTGGGATATTTGGATGAATCTTTGCAGGCATATTTTCCCAAAGTTTCTTGTTTTTAACCAGTGTTTTCAAATGTGGTTTCCGAGTAGGTGGAAATCAATTTTCCAAAAATGAAAGAGGCTTTTGTTTCCAACATCATCATTTAAAAAAATCTCTCTCTGTTTTCTAACATATATTATGATTTGGGATATAAAAATGGATTACAGGATCCTATTTTTCAAAATTTCGAGAGGAAAATGCTCAAAGATAGTTAGTGACTTGGATGCCACCTCATCAAATAAGAGTTGCAATCAAATTCGAATTTCTATTCTTTGTCACCAAAAATCCATAAAGATAGTTCCAAGTAGATTCATTAGTTTTGAATGTCCTATACTTAAATTATATTTGTGTAATACAGTTGGAGATATTTGTAACAAATCTTGATACTTTTTCAAGATATTTTAGTTTAGGATTTTTGTAAATACTTCATCATTTGAAGTAAGAGATGTTGGTTTTTGTATGAAGAAAACTATTGTATATTTCTGAAGCATAAGCAGATTACTAGTAAAACATAAGCCCTTTCATAGGATTCTTGTGTCAAGTTGCTGGTGAAGTGCATCTATCTGTCTTATGTGTTTATATTTCTATGTTTATAGCACATATTTTCTTTCCAAATCTAAATTATTCAAGAGATAAGTAAAGGGAGGAATTTGTTTAAATCTACACTCTGCACCTAGCTATGAATAATTTCAATGTTTTCTTGTGATTTTTAAATATATAATTTAGGTAACAATGCTATATATTTAAAGTGATCCTTAAATATGTTGCTCTTCTCCATTTCACAGACCTTAAAGAATCCATTCAGTTTGGCTACCCTGCCCTGTGAGATCTATCTGTAGACACTGCAGTTAATATGTATTTTATGTAACAAAATCCATAGCCCAATGGTAATTTAGTTATCAACCAACCATTCAAATTCAAATCAAACTTCATAACTATCCTAATATTCAATCCAGCAAAGTTAAATCTTATAGAGAGAGCCCTCTCTGAAGTTGGCAGGGCTAGATCCCAGCTTCCAAAGTTGGTTTGTGGTTACCTTGGTGATTTTCTTCTGCAACCTCAGAAAATTACTGAGTGTAACAGGCCCTAATCAAACAAGATCTGACAATGGGAAGATCCCTTCCTCTCTCCCTAGTTTGTGTGTGCTTGGATCCTTACATTTTCGAGTGTGTGTTGTTTGGTCTAAGTCTAGTTGGTCATAGGGGTGTCTTAATTAATTATTATTTTTTCATAAATATATTCACTATGGCTAAAAAAATATGTGATATTCTCATATACTTTTAAACCTTTCTCCCGAAAAGGAGGTTCCACCACCTTACATACATACAATAACTATGGTGAAGGAGGGCTTAGACCATACTCAGGTTAAGGGGGATAACCTTTGTATTGGGGAGAGACTTTATTATTGTTGAAGTGATTTATGAGAGTCCATTACAACATGTAAACCCACCTTTAACCAACCCTTTTGGCCTTATTTTAGTGCAACTGAGACCTTATGATACTGAACCATTTTCTTTCTTTTTTTCTCATCATATGTTTGGTGAAAACACTACTTCTACTATGGGAGAGATGGGTCCCTTGTCACCTTCTAAATTTGTAGTATTTTCTGCCATGTAATAATTACCACCACTTAGTGTCACATGATCCATTCCTCCTATAACAACTCTATCATCTTCTTGGGGCATTCTACTAGTTACTTCTGTGACCCCTACAAAGTATTCTAAATTTGTTTGTGTCTATTCCTTAATCCACCATTATCTTTGGAATGTGTGGAAACCCTGGTAAACCCGCAGGAGTTGGGATGTTTACATCTAGTTTTCCTATACCTATGATTACTTTACCTAACATGGGCATACCTACTTCGGGGAACATGCAGGGGGGTCTACGATTATTTCTAGCTAGGCTAGGGATAATAATGTTTTTGGTAGTACATATCAACCTTGGAATAGTTCAATGTTAGGTTCAATTCCTTTCTCTGGGGGTTCCTTTTCCTTCAAAGGGTCTAGTTTACTTGGGGGGAACTAGCCCCATTAGTACCACAACTCCTATGATCTCTAATGCTTACAATGTTTTTTTTTTTTTTTTTTTTTTTTTTTTTTTTTTTTTTTTTTTTTTTTTTTTTTTTTTTTTTTTTTTTTTTTTTTTTTTATATTTTTTTTTTTTTTTTT
>Ga0115848_100216_pt1 | contig 19959 bp, 20 predicted proteins | sample InSIn3gowninarea_FD_83862 | JGI IMG/M metagenome (GOLD analysis project Ga0115848, IMG submission 83862) | reverse complement strand
GGAAAGGTGCAATGGAGTTGTAGATGAGTTGTTTAAAAAGCTGGCGGCAGTCGTACGAACTTTTTCAAAAGCCCATGCCCCATAGATTAATAAATAACCTTGCAGAGTTAGTTCAGTCGACACGTGCCGGGAATAAAAAAAGCCCCGTAAAGGGGCTGTAGTACGTTGCACAAAGCGATACGATTAATATCTGTTTTTGTTGTAACCGCCGTTTCCGCCACCCTGGTAGCCACCGCCACCATTGCGCTGAAAACCACCGCCACCACCGCCAGTGCGGGCCGGACGATCTTCTTTCGGTTTAGCTTCCATTACTTTAATGGTACGGCCTTCTACAGTACCGTTATCCAGTTCAGCAATAGCTTTGCGTGCGCTTTCATCATCAGGCATTTCTACAAAGCCAAAACCGCGGCTTTTACCAGTGAATTTGTCTGTGATTACTTTGGCAGAAGATACTTCGCCATACTCTGTAAAAAACTCTCTTAAGTCTTCATCCTGTACGTTGAAGCTTAAGTTTGAAACATAAATGTTCATGCTTTCTTAAAAATAAAATAATTAACAATGATCTGAGAATAACGGCAAGCGTAAAAGAGACAAACTAAAACAGCAGATTTTGATAGCAGAAGATTTGTTCACTTACTAAATGCGATACTCAAATTAACGGGTCAAAGATAAGAATAAAAACCAATTGCAGTATATCTTTTTTGTTAAGTAAATGACATTTAGCCAATGCGGCAATCTGTAATTAACTTTAAATAAAACAAGCGCCTCTTTCTTTATGCCGCCAACCATTTTATTTGAAGAAGTGCAGCCTTTTAAGCAAAAATGGGTGGAAGGGCTGATGCTGATTGTGAATACATTACTTATTTTGATGTATCTCATCAGCACATTTGTAACGCAGCATTCCAGTCACGAAGCCAATGTGGTGCTGCTTACCAGCATACTCATCTGCGGCCTGCTTACTTTTTTATTGAAACGGCTGAAGCTGATCACCCAGATTACAACCGAAGGCATTCAGGTGCGGTTTACACCAGTGCAGCGTTCATTTCAGCTTTACCGCTGGACCGATATTGAACAGCTTTTTATACGCACTTACAACCCGCTGCTGGAATACGGCGGCTGGGGCTTGCGAATGGGCCCATCGGGTAACGCGTACAATGTATCCGGCAATGTGGGTTTGCAGCTTGTGCTGCGTGGCAATTACCGCATTTTGATCGGCACATCAAAGCCGGACCTGCTGGTGAATGTACTGCATGGCCTTGGGCGTTTGTGAGAGAACATCACTTGTGCATTACCTTTTGAACTTTTTTTAAAGCCCATGCTTGTTATTCAAATACATGTAAGCTGATTGCATTTCATTTGTCTCCTACTCTTTGTCATGCTGCGCCCGGTGAAGCATTGCATTGTTAGACATTCTTTTTTAGCACTCTTCTTATTTGATGTTTTCCACTTTTTTGTCTTGAAACAAAAAAGTGGAGCAAAAAAATTCAAGGCAAACCCGAACCGCTCCGCGCGTTTTGCCACCCCTCGCACAGCAACACCCAACTGATTTCTTCAGCATTCACTTTATTACAACTAAGACGAATAGTTTATTATAAAACACAACTTTTTCAAAAGCTCATGATTGTAGTTTACTTACGTGCAACAAACGTTAGGCGCTGGAAGTTTTCAAAGATGTGAACAAATGATGTCAAAAGTTTAGGAAAATAATTCAGCCAAAACATCAATTCTAATTATAGAAATCAGCAAAACATTTTCAAATGTGCATGCTTCTGATACGTTAGAAGAAATTAGAATTATACATAAAAAAAGCCGGTTGTGCAACCGGCTTAAATAAATGAGGTATGTGGTTTTGAAAAAGATCAGGCGCGGCCCATCTGCTTTAAAAACGCCACATGCGATGCCACGGCCGTGCGCATTTTCGGATACTCGATATACGGCACGCCATATTCCTGGCAGGTTTGCTTTATAATGCGACGAATCTCCGGGTAATGGATATGCGATACTTTCGGAAACAGGTGGTGTTCGATCTGGTAATTGAGGCCGCCAACAAACCAGCTGATGATTTTATTATGCGGTGCAAAATTGGCTGTGGTCTTTAATTGGTGTACGGCCCATTCGTCTTCCAGCTTTCCGGTAGCTTCGTTCGGCACGGGAAAATGGGTGTGCTCTACGGTATGCGCCAGCTGAAATACAATTGAAATCACCAGTCCGGTGATCACCGAAAAAACCAGGAAGCCCACCAGCCAGCTTACAAAGCCAACGGTATAGATAGGCACAAATAAAAACAGGAACAGGTACAGCACCTTGAAGCTCCAGAAAATAAAATGGTCAGAAAAGTTCATTTTCTTCAGCGGCATATTGCCGATCTTACGCGTAAAATATTTCTGGAAGTCCATTATAAAAATCCAAAAAATGTACAGCATGGCATACAGGAACCAGAAATAAATATGCTGGTAGCGGTGCAAGGCATGTTTCGGCTGGGTGCTGCTCATGCGCATCCAGGGTTTGATGTCGATATCGTCATCCACACCATCGATATTAGTATATGCATGGTGAATCACGTTATGCTTCATGTTCCACATAAAATGGCTGCCGCCTAAAATGTTCAGCGATATGGCGGCGAGGTTGTTCACCCACTGCTTTTTACTAAAGCTGCCGTGCCCGCCATCGTGCATAATATTAAAGCCGATTGATGCCACGGCCAGTCCCAGCAGTATGCATTCGAGTAACGCCAGCCAAGGAGCCGGCGTATAAAATACCAGGTGCACATACAGCGCAATAAAGGTGGTAAATAAGATAATAGCCTTGGTGTAAATGCGCGCGCCACCTGTAAACGACTTGCCTTTTTCGGCAAAATAGTTATTGATGCGCTTTTTCAGTTCGGTGTGAAAAGATTGCTTGGGTGAGGAAAACTTCGGTGTTGCCATTACGTTCGATGCTGTTTTTCAAATGATGATTATGCGATATAAAAATTGATCCGGTTTATGTTTCCTGCAGGATAAAAGCATCCAGGCTGGAAAGGCCGATATTTTTCTTTGTAAGAAAGCCTTCCGCAAATTGCACACCAATCCGCTTGCCCATCAGCCGCGCGCGGCCAATGATCGCCTCCAGAAAATCGGGATTCGAAATATAGGTTTGCGGCTCGGTACTTTCAGGATTATGAAACTGCGTGGTGTATGCTCTTATAGCAGTCATTTTCTGTTCAAAAGCATCGCTGATGTCCATTATAAAATCGGGCTCCTGAAAGCGATCCTGGATATAATGAAACAGGTACTTAGGCCGCCATTTTTCCTGTTCTGTTCCGTTGTCTTTTGTTTTGATCTGCTTGAGGCCGGAAAGAAAACAGGCGTCGTACACCAGGTGGCCGGCGCGGCCATGATCGGGGTGGCGGTCATCCAGGATGTTGCCAATCACAATCTCGGGCTTGTATTTCCGCAATATCCGGATCACCTGCAGCTGGTGTTCTTCATCGTTTTTAAAAAACCCATCCCGCATTTTCAGGTTTTCACGGGCAACGGCGCCAATGATTTTTGCAGCATCGGCCGCTTCCTGGTACCGGCTTTCCACGGTACCGCGTGTTCCCAGTTCGCCTTCGGTTAAATCAACAATGCCAACCTTTTTGCCACGCTTCACTTCCGTAATCAGCGTGCCGGAACAACCCAGCTCCACATCATCCGGATGAACGCCAATGGCCAGTACATCCAATTTCATGGCGCAAAATAACGGCAAATGCCCGACATGAAATGGTAAAATCAACAAATGGTATTGCAATTACAAGCACATGGGGGTTTGAAAAAGTTTTGGCGCCTTTGTGGTTTGGTGCACCGGCTACTTCACGGCTGGCTTAAAAGGATTATTGTACCAGGTTGCGTCTATTTCGCGAACAATGGCTTCGATCTGCCGGTCAACCGGGTCATTCAGGTCGTAGTCCTGCTTTAAACTGCTGCCGAAAAAAAAGGCTACCGTCTGGTACATGCGGGCGTTCAACCCGCCTTTATATTCTTTGATGATGTCGTAACAGTTATTGTTTGTTTGCCGGTTTATCAGTTTCATCAGCACTTTACCCTGATATACCGACAGGTTGGTGAGCGGGTCGGCAAACTGGGCTTTCAATTCCTTCTCGCGCGATTTAATGTACTGGCGGCGGTCGCTGCGCGCATCAATGGCCTGCAGGTGCAACGCTACATCGCGCAAGGTATAGCCTGCTGTTCGGGCATAAGGATAGGTAACGTAAACGGCATTGCGCAGGCGGTTGTACTTCTGCAACGCTTTTGCCATGGCTTCCGGCGGCAGGTTGCTTACATATACATTATTCAGTTCTTTATAGGGAATCCAGGCACTGTCGTAATAAATCACAGCCGACATAATGGTATCGTGCGCCCCCCATTTCATTTTTGGAGATGTTGAGGTTTGCCCCTGTACGTGCAGCGTTGCCAGTACGATTAAAAATAGGATACCAATGGACCCATAACGTCGCATCATTGTAAAATACGCCAATTAATTTGCAATTGCAAAATGGCAATGAAAGTAGAAAATCCGGTGTTAACGTTTCTTAAATTTTACGCAATTTCAGCTTTGTCTGTTTTGCGCGGCGCACCATGCTCATCATAAAACCCGTCACCATAATGATGGTGCCCAGCCACAGCAGGTTGATAAATGGGAACTTCAATGCCTTGAGGGTGATGTATTCCAGGATGGCATCGTTTTCCTTTACGCCCAGTTCTGCTTTCCTGCCTGAAACTTTTTGCAGTTGCACGATCAGGCTTTCCGCTGTAGCCGTATCCGGTTGGCCAAACTGCTCGCCGCCTTTGGTAATTAAGATAGGTTTTATCGTGTAAATAGAACCGGTTTTCGCCAGCACTTTCATGGTGGCTACGGTGGCGCTGTCGTTTTCGGTCATACCGGCACCGGGAATGTTTTTGTGAGATTCCAGGTTTTCCAGAACGGCAAAGCCCTTTGAATAAAACACCGTATCGCCAATGGACAGTTCGTGGGGCCGGAAGGTAGTGGTGTCTTCGCTTTTATCCGGGTTGTCAGTTGCGGTGATGTAGGCGAAAATATCATGGTCCCAGTAATGCTTGGCATCCGGGTTGGCCATCAGGCCCGCATTGTTCTTGTAATTGACAAAAGCGTTTGGCGACAGGGTGAAGCCCTTAGCCGTTTTCTTATCTTCAAACTTCAGGCTGTAATACCAGAGCGGCTTTTTAGGGTTTGCCGAATCTTTGTCATAGGTGATCCAGTACGAGCCCATATCCGTACGCAGGCCTTTAACAAGGGTCAGGTTCTCGCCGGGTTTTTCCTTGCTGCCTTCGCCCATGGGAATAAATATGCCGGAGGTATTGTAAGAAAGAATTTCTTTTTTAGAAGACGAAATCAAAATGCCCAGCAGCATCATGCCAAAGCCCAAGTGTGAAATAGAGCCGCCGGATAATTTAAGGGAACCCTTCAGGCCCAGCCAGATATAGGCACCGTTTGCAATAATGGCATACACCGCCGCAACAACCGCCAGCCAGATGGCGCCCAAGTATCCCGCGCCATGATCGCGGTAATCGATGTTTCCAAACGCCAAAATGAGTGAGCCAATTACCAGTGCGGCAACCGTTGGCCACATGAGCTTTTTAAAAAGTCGGGTCCGGGGCGTTGCTTTATATTTTAAATATTGGGTGATGGCAGTTAACAAACCCAGTATCACCGCTACAAAAATCTGGATGCGGTTATATGCAAAGGCGGCATCTTCACCCATTGCCAAAGGCGATACCGTTTTTTCGTTACCTGTAACCAAGCTCATGAGCTTATTAAAAACCGGGATTGAGGTCATGCCTATGATCAGCGCTGCTGAAAGAAAAATCACTAGAGAACCCACAAACATCCAGAACTCGCGTGAGGAGGTTTCTTCTTCCTTTTTTTGGGTAGCCGGCAGGTACTTGTTCAGGTTCACCATCAGCAGCACCAGCGCAGTAATAATGGATAAAAAAGTAAGTGCCGGGAAATAGATAGAAAGAAGCAGCAAGCCGGCGGCCACGCCCAAATGGATCCGTTTTGATCGGGCGCCCTGCGCCGATACAATGGCCGGCAGCCAAATGAACACATACATGAACGTAAAAATCTGTACGTTCATGCCCAGATCGGTAAAGGCGTGAACCGAAGTATCGCCCAGGATGCCGCTGCGCGTTAAAAAAGTAGAATACAGCACCAGCAGAAACGAAAGAATCAGGAACGAAAACGTGGAGTGCAGCGAATAGCCCGTGTGCCGGTAAATAAGCAGGGTATGAACACCAGCCACCAGCACCATCCAGGGCACCAGCGAGGCATTCTCCACAGGGTCCCAAGCCCAGTAGCCGCCAAAGTTCAGGGATTCATAAGCCCAGGCAGCGCCCATCATAATACCCAATCCTAAAATGCCCGCTGAAAAAAGTGACCACGGCAGTACGCGGCTGATCCAGCCGGTTACATCGCGCGTCCAAAGGGCGGCGATGGCAAAGCAAAATGGGATAACGGTTGATGCAAAACCCAGGAACAGCACGGGCGGGTGTATCTGCATCCAGTAATTCTGCAACAGAGGATTCAGATCGTTGCCGTCTTTTATAAAAGTCAGGTAATTGGCGTAATTGTTTTCCAGGGCCAGCATAGGAATCTGGCTTTTCAGGTCAAATTCGTTGCGCAGCAATACAAAAGGATTAGAACCAATCTTGTTGCCAAACAGCGCAAAGCCCACCAGCATAGTGGCCAGGCAGGCCTGTACAAACGAAAGCACGGTCATCACAGGGGCTTCCCATTGCTTTTCACGCTTTATAATAAACAAGCCAAGCACGCAATGCCAAATGCTCCACAGTAAAAAGCTGCCTTCCTGTGCTTCCCAAATACAACTGAGTAGGTACTGCGGCTCCAGCGAAAGCGAGCTGTGCTGCCACACAAATTTGTATTCGAAAAGATGATTGATAACAATATAATACAGCAGGCCGAAGATGGAAAAAACAGAAACGGCTTCCGTTATAAAAAACACACGGGCCAGTTTGCGCCAGCTGCTTTTTGCAAGCGGATCGTTTTGCCGTACAGAAATAAAATACGAGATGCTTGCTGCAATGGACGTAACAAGAGAAAGCAGGATAAAAAAATGACCCAGTTTACCGGGTAGCAGGTGCTCGCCAACAAAATCCATCAGGCGGTATTATTTAGATTGTTCGTAGGAAGCAGACAGATTTTTTTCCGCTGCTTTTTGATCGTCTTTGTATTTGGAAGGACACTTCATCTGCAGCTTCGTGCATTCAAAATGATCGGCGCGCATATAGCCATTCAGGTCAATGCCTTCGCTTTTTTCAATATCGGTAGGTTTGGCGTTGGTATACACCACTTTGCTGCGGTGGCCATCCTTATCAATGGCATAAAAAGTGGTCAGGTTCGGGTTTTTCACCTGGTCATACTCGATCGGTGCTGTTTTATCAAGCTGCACTTTCACTACTACAAATTTGTCGTTCTTTTTTTGTGCAGACTGAAACGTTTCGTACGTCGTAAGGTCTTTGATAAAAAACGACATGCCGGAAATGGCGGCCACGGCAAGAATCAATAAAACAATGTGGAACTTTTTCATATGCCCATGTGTGACTTAAGGCAAAGGTATTGCAAAAACAGCCACTAACGAAGGGGTTCATCCGCTATTTGCGCAATCCATACTGCACTTTTCACAAAACAATAAGGTACGTGCAGAAGCCTGATTTTGTGAGCCCGGCAAAGGGGTTTAATTTGCACCGTTTTTTAAATGAACAGCCCTATGGCCGATTTAACGTATTTCGATCCCAACAGTGCCGGTAATCCCAACAACAATGTTTTTGGGTTGCCTTTTTCGGAAGCCGATGCCCGCGTGGTGATTCTTCCGGTACCCTGGGAGGTAACGGTGAGTTTTGGTTCTGGTACGGCCCGCAGCGCCGAACAGATTATGCGCGCCAGCCTGCAGGTAGACCTGTTTGACTCCGATTTCCCCGAAGGCTGGAAAGCCGGTTTTTACATGCGTGAGACCGACCAGAAAATTTTACTAAAAAGTGATTACCTGCGCAAAGAAGCCGAGTTGTATATCGATTATATTTCTAAAGGCGATGCGGTTGAGAACAACCAGTTTATGACACGTGCCCTGAAAGAAGTAAACGAAGGCAGCTATTTCCTGAACCATTGGGTGTACCAGCAAACCAAAGCCTTGCTGGACCAGGGCAAACTCGTAGGCCTGCTCGGTGGCGACCACAGCACCCCGCTTGGTTTTTATAAAGCCATAGGCGAAAAGCACGGCTCGTTTGGCATATTACAGATAGATGCGCATTGCGACCTGCGCGATAGCTATGAAGGTTTTGTATATTCCCATGCCAGCATTATGTACAATGCACTCAAAGAAGTGCCGCAGCTGCAAACGCTGGTACAGGTAGGCATCCGGGATTATTCGCAGGGCGAAGATGAGTTTATTGCAGAACATAAAGACAGGGTAATCACGTATTTCGACCGCGACATCCGCGTGCGGCAGTACGAAGGCGAGACGTTCCGCCAGATTACGGATGAGATCATCAGCCGCCTGCCCGATAAGGTTTATATATCTTTTGATATTGATGGCCTCGATCCCAAATTGTGCCCCAATACCGGTACGCCGGTACAAGGCGGTTTTGAAACCGAGCAGGTATTTTACTTCTTTGATAAGTTGCGCAAATCGGGCAAGCAGGTCATTGGCTTCGACTTGTGCGAGGTTAGCTGGAGCGAAACTTTCTGGGATGCAAATGTAGGCGCGCGTATCTTGTTCAAACTATGTAACCTGCTGGCTGTCAACAACCCGGTGCATGTTTAAACTGGCCGTAAAACTGGAGGGTATTGAGCGTCGCAAACGCACAACAAGCTGGCTTCACGCAGCCGCCGGTTTTTACCTGCTTGTAAAAAGTTTCGATTACTTCCGCTTGCAGCATGGCCAGCACCTGCTATGGGTGTGGCTGTATGTTGCGGCCGGTTTCGTATCGCTGCTGTATGGGGTTTTGAAAAAGTTGCGCGATCCCAATGCCCGGTTCAATCCAGCTATACGCTTGCTGCAGGTGTGCGTGTTTACCCTGCTGGCGATCGACTTTATACCGTTTGAAAGCCGCACTCTGGATGTAATGTTGCTTTTTACCTGGGCCGTGGGTTGCCTGCTGCTGCTGTTTACGGAGCGCAAGGTCTATAACGATGCCGAGATGGTATTTGCCAAAGAAGGTATCTTTATTCCGGGATACTTCAGCAACCGGCGCCTGTTTTGGAACAACATTTCCGAAGTGGTGGTGCGGCCCGACTACATCACTATTTTTCAGGGCAATGAACGCTACCTGCAGTATGAGGTTTTAAAAAACACACATCCGTCCGCACTGGATGAAATTGCATTGTATTGCCGGGAGCAGGTGCTGCTGGCAACCAAGGCTGCCTAAAAATTTATTATCGTGGCTACTGTTTCACCTTACATCCTTTATTCCGACAGTAACGGAAATATTTTTGAAGACACATCATTGTATGTGGTGGGGCGCAGCGGGTGGGATGCTGTTCCCATCCCGGGCGATGAATGGATAGAACTCCCTGCCGGTGGCCAGTTGTACGAACTGCCGGGCCGCCGCGGCATTGGCATTGATGTAAGAACCGGTGAAATGCGGCTGTGCCAGAAAGGCTGGGCAGTGGCCGCGTTTATACCGCCGGCCCATACGGGATTTTATTTAGCTGCTTACGAAACCGGGCCCGATGCGCCCACGCTGCCCTTGTTTTGCTATACGGCCGTAGGCTGGCATTACAATATCTTTTACGTGCCCGCAACCCGTATAGAAAGCGACATTCGCCAGGAAGCAGCCGGTTTTGAAATAGAAAAAATTGAATCGGGCGTAAGCAAATTGCTCGAAGCCTATCCCCACAACCGCCTGGTATCGCACCTGGCAAATAATTGTGCCTTAACCTATCATTGCCCCGCGGCGCGCAATTTTTTTATTGGACGCTGGGAATGTCCGGTGCCTTCATCACCCGCCTGCAACGCCAACTGTATCGGCTGCATTTCGTTTCAACCGGAAGACGAAACTATTTTCTCCACACAAGACCGGCTTACGTTTAAACCATCAGTTGAAGAGATTGTAGAGTTTACGGTGCCGCACCTGCAAACCGCGCCGTACCCCATTGTAAGTTTTGGGCAAGGCTGCGAGGGCGAACCGCTGCTGATGTGGGAAACCATCCGCAAAACCATTCTTGAGATACGGAAACACACAAACCGCGGCAGCATCAACATCAATACTAACGGCTCCAAGCCCGATGCGGTGAAAGCCTTGTGCGAAGCGGGGTTGAACAGCATTCGCGTGAGCACCAATTCGGCCCGTTCCGAAATTTACACGCCGTATTACCGCCCCAACAATTACCAGTTTGAAGACATTGTGGAAAGCCTGAAAGTGGTAAGCCATTATGGCGGCTGGACCTCGATCAACTATTTTGTATTTCCCGGCATGACCGATTCGGTAGCGGAATACGAGGCGCTGCGCGCATTAATAAAGGGTACGGATCTGAAGATGATCCAATGGCGCAATTTCAACATCGACCCCGACTGGTATCTGGGCAAGATCGGCGTAGGCGAAACCGGTGAGGTCCTGGGCATGAAGCAGTTGATGGAACTGCTGCGTGAGGAATTTCCACAGCTGAAGTTCGGTTACTACAACCCGCCCATGGAGCGCATTACCGGTGATTACCGTGCCGACTTTGCACATTAATCAGCCGTTGCGGTTAACTGCGCCCGCAATTCACCTCCAGGATTATTACTCGTATGCACATTGTAATACATGGCACCGTTTAGCAGGGCCGAGTCCTGTGCGGGTGTTAGCGTTGCCGTGCCGGATTTACTTCCTGTTGTGGAGGCGGCAAAATCGGTGATCGGTATCATCACGCCGGCATTGGTGCCTGCAGGAGCCGGTCCGTGGAAATGCATGGCTACCGGGTTGGCCGAAAGGTTGTTCCAGGTTACCGTATATTCCAGCAGTTTATTCTCGGTATGGTACGTGCCTGTAACGGTGCCTGTGGCGCTTGTAGTAACAGCCGGAACTTCCTGCGAACCGGAAGCGGTACCGTTGATTTTAAAGCTGTCTTCTGTTTTTTGGTCATCGTCGTCTTTATCGCAGCCTATAAACGTAGCTGTGGCAAGCAACGTACAAAACAAATAAACCAAATTGCGTTTCATTATCATAACTGGAAATTTAAGGTTTGGTTCCAATTGCGTTTTATTACGCATTGGTTCTACATTAGAATACGGAGGATCTGTAAAAAAGTTGGCTGTGCTTGCCCGTTGATGCAAAGTTTTTAATAGCATGGGGTTTTGAAAAAGTTGTATAAGAATAAAGTCTTACTGCATGATTGTACTGAAGTGAATGATGAAGAAAACAGTTAGATGGTGCTGCGCGCAGGCTTAAAAATGTGCGGCGCTGTTCCCATTTGCCCTGAACTTTTTTGTATCAAGACAAAAAATGGAAAAACATCATCTTAGAATAATACAAAGAAGAACGTCTATCACAAAGCAATGCGTTAACAGGCGCAGCATGAAACAAGTGCAGGAAAAAAGTAGCAAGGCAATCAACTTAAATAGCCATCAATCATAAGCATGGACTTTTGAAAAAGTTTGCAACAGGCAGGCTCATAAATTCAGTTCAGCAAGGGCAAATGTTAAAAAGAACGGATCGGGGCAGGTGAAAGGAAACAATTTAATTATCTTTTGCCTCGTTTTAGAGTCAATGTCCTAATGCTTTTTTTGTATGACGTATACGCTTACCATGCCAGATGCTTTCGAACGGGAAAAAAATACTAAAGCCAGCATGATCACTGCCGGTATCGCAGGCCTGATCGTGCTGATTGCCTTTTTGGTAAAGTGGCCCCTCCCAACCATGCCGCCGCCTATCGCTGATGAGGGCATTGAAATCAACCTCGGCTCTGGCGATCAGGGCTTTGGGTCCGATCAGCCAAAGCTGCCCGGCGACCCCGCACCGGCGCGCCAACAAGTAGCTTATACGCCACCGCAGCCAACCCCAGCGCACAACGAAGCAGTAAAAGATGTAGAAACAGACGAAAAAGCACCGGCCGAAGCACCGGTGATAACCAAACCCGTACACACAAAACCCAACGCAACCAAGATAGACGCCCCCAGCAAACCCGTAAAAGCAACGCCAGCAGCACAACCCGTAGCAGCAACACCGGCGCCACCACGCCCAAAAGCAGTGCTGGGACATACAGTTGGCGGTACAGGTAATGGCGGTAATGGTGCAGATGATTATTCGCGCGGTGGCAACCAGGGCGTTGCCGGCGGCACCGGCGACCAGGGAAGGCCGGGCGGCAACCCGAATGGAACGGCCTATACCGGCACACCTAAAAACTTCGGGATGCGCGTGTTAAGCATTCCCTCACAAAGCTTTGAAGACGATTTTAACCAAAACGCCAAAATTGCCGTGGAGATCCAGGTAGATGAAGGCGGCAAAATCACATCGGCCGTACTTACGTCTCGAGGCTCGACCGGAACGGCTACACCCGAAATGAAAAACACGGCGCTGCGCCTGGCGCGTCAATTAAAACTAGGCGCATCGGATGGTGGCCAAAAAGGCATCGTGGTTTTTGATTTTAAAGTACGCGGATAAAAAAGGCTAACCGCAATACATTTGCGGTAGCATGAACTATCAAGAAACCCTGGATTATCTCTACCACACGCTGCCGATGTTCAGCCATTTGGGCAGTGCGGCCTATAAAAAAGACCTCACCAATACCATCGCGTTTTGTGAGCACCTGGGCAATCCGCAATTACGCTTCAAATCCATTCACATCGGCGGCACTAACGGAAAGGGATCGGTAAGTCACATGCTGGCCGCCACGCTGCAAACCGCCGGCTACAAAACAGGGCTGTACACCTCCCCGCACCTGTACGATTTTCGCGAACGCATTCAAGTAAACGGTATTGAAGTCGATCAAGCCTTTGTGGTATCGTTTGTTGAAAAATGGAAGGTCCTTATTGAAGAAATAAAGCCTTCATTTTTTGAGACCACCGTAGCCATGGCGTTCCAGTTTTTTGCAGAACAAAAAGTGGATGTTGCCGTGATCGAAGTTGGCCTGGGTGGCCGGCTTGACAGCACCAATATCATTCTGCCGGAACTATCCATTATTACAAACATCAGCTGGGATCATGTCAATTTGCTGGGAAATACACTGCAGCAGATTGCGGGTGAAAAAGCAGGCATCATAAAGCAGGGTGTTCCGGTTGTGATCGGGGAAAGAGATCCTGCTACAGCACCTGTCTTTGAAAATACGGCAGCCGAAAAGGACGCGCCGCTTTATTTTGCCAGCGATCATTTTTCCATTGCGCAGTACAATAGTAAACCGGATATCTTACAGGTAACCGTTGACAATAAGCAGCATGGACATTTGAAAAAGTTTGAATTGGACCTTCCCGGAATCTACCAGACAAAAAACATCTGTACCGTTTTACAAGGGGTTGCCTTATTGAAAACCGGCGGTTTTACAATATCCGAAGCAAACCTCAAGGAGGCCTTGCGTAATACTAAAAAAATTACGGGCCTGCATGGCCGTTGGGAAGTAGTACACCGCAACCCGACCGTTGTATTAGAAGTGGCACATAACGAAGCCGGCATGCAGCAGTTGCTGGCGCATTTGCAAAACCTGTCTTACAAAAAACTGCACCTGATCATCGGTTTGGTAAAAGATAAAAAGGCAGATACCGTTTTATCGTTGTTACCTGCTGCTGCAACTTTTTATTTTACCCATGCTCATATTCCGCGCGCGCTGGAGGCACGCCTGTTGCAGCAACAAGCCGCCGTGTACAATTTAAACGGTAATGTGTATGATGATGTAAATACTGCCCTGCAAACCGCGATAACCCAATCGGGAAGTAATGACCTGATCGTGGTGTGCGGCAGTATTTTTTTAGTAGCTGAAGTTGATGCAGCCGCGTTAAAAAGCCGCTTCGCCTAATTTATCTAGGGCATAATAAAGCGTGGTCACGTGCAGGCTTTGCACGATCTTGTTTTCCTTCAGCAACTGCTTTACTTCATCCAATGTGTAAATCACCACTTCTACATCTTCAGTATCATCAAGGCTTTGCTCCGCAACTTTTTCACCGCCGCGTGCCAGGTACATGTGCATGTAATTGGTAGATGTGGCAGGATTAGGACTCACCTTTCCCAGGAATTCCATCGTTTCAAACACATAACCCGTCTCTTCTTTCAACTCGCGGTGCGCGGCTGTTTCCGGCAGTTCACCGGCATCTACTACCCCACCGGGCAGTTCGGTGCTTACCACACCCAGCCCGTGCCGGTATTGCTTTACAAAAACCGCTTTATTGTCTTTGGTGAGTGCGAGTATCGAAACCCAGTTGGGATATTCGATAATGTAATATGCCGGCATGACCGTACCATTCGGCAGTTCACATTTTTCCTTTCGTATGGTAAGCCAGGGTTTGTCGTTAAACAAATATTCCGATTCCAATACCTTCCATTCCATTAGGTGCTTTTTAAAAAGTTACCAGCCCATGCGCTCACGCAGCGCCGTAATGTGTGCCACATGATGGCGGCCGTGCCAGCTATACATGCCAAGCAAGTGCCAAAGTGTAAATTCCTTTTTATGCTCGGGATGATACACGGTTTTCTGCCAGTCGGCTGCGGTAAAGTGTTGAAGAAAATAAAACCAACGCTGGTGCAGGGCAAACAGGAGCGTAATGGAAATATTAACCGGCAGGTCCTGTACATCCGCCGTTTGAGCCCACAATTTTTCTTCGTAGGTGCGTATGGTTGCATTGGTTTCCGTAAATCCCAGTTTAAAACGGCAATACGCATTCATATGGCTGTCGGCAACATGATGCACCAGTTGATGCACCGTCCAGCCGCCTTCGCGATACGGTGTTTGCAATTGCGCTTCGTCCAGATCGTGCAGCGAAGCCTCGAGCCGGTTTGGTAAGAAGTGGATATCGGCCAGCCATTCTTCTTTCAGCACATCGCTGTATGGTTGCGGCGTGTAGTTGCCGATGGGATAACGCAGGTCGGTTGTCATTTTTTGGAAACGATTTCGAGTAATTCAATTTCAAACTCCAGCACCGCACCACCGGGAATACCCGCTTGTCCTACACCGCCATCACCATACGCCAGGTCGGATGGAATCCAGATTTGCCATTTACTGCCCACAGGCATTTGCGGAATCAGTTGCTGCCAGCCTTTAATAAGTGCATTCAAAGGCGCCGTAAACGGTTGGTTACGTTTAAACGAATTATCGAACTCCGTACCGTTCAACAAACGGCCAATATAATGCGCTTTGATGGTAGCATTCGGCGGCGGTTTTTCACCCGTGCCCTGCTGCAACACTTTATACTGCATGGAGTTTTCAAAAACCTGTACGCCTTCTTTCGCGCGGTTTGCATCCAGAAAGGCGGCGCCTGCATCTTTTTCGGCTTTAATTTTTTCGCCGCGGTTTTGTTGTAATCTGTCAAATAAGGACATATGCTGATTTTAAAAAGTTAGGCTTCGCGCAGGGAATGGCCAGTCATTGCAATAAACACATCTTCGAGGTTGGCCGTTTTTACTTCTTTGGTGCGTTCAAAACCCGATGCCACCAGGTGATCGATCAGGTGATCGGGTGTGTCCAGTGCCACCAGTTTTCCGGAATCGATAATGGCCACCCGGTCGCACAGCACTTCAGCTTCATCCATATAATGCGTGGTGATGATAACGGTAGTGCCACGTTTGCGAATGTCTGAGATGAGGTCCCACAAATTACGGCGCGCCTGCGGATCGAGACCGGTTGTAGGTTCATCCAGAAAAATAATCTTTGGTTTATTGATCAATGTGGTGGCAATGGAAAAGCGCTGCTTTTGGCCGCCGCTCAATTCTTTTACTTTTGATTTGGCCTTATCGCGTAACTGCACCAGATCCAGCAGCTCCAATGCGGCCACCTTTTGGTTGTACAGGCCGCTGAACATATCGATCAGTTCCAGCAAATTCAGGTTGGGATAAAAGCCGCTGCTTTGCAATTGCACGCCAATAATTTTCTTTATGGCATCCGGTTCTTTGTCCAGGTCGAAACCATCAACCATAACCGTGCCGGCGGTTTTATCGCGCAGCGTTTCAATGATCTCCAGCGTGGTAGATTTACCGGCACCGTTCGGTCCCAGCAATCCAAAAATCTCCCCTTCGTACACATCAAAGGAAAGGCCGCGCACAGCCTCAAACGTGCCGTATGTTTTTACCAGGTCGCGTACGGATATGATGACATTCTTCATGGGTGTACCCTATCGTATTTCGGAGTTAAATAAGTTTCCAGTTCTTCCATCATAGTTTTACTGCCTACAAAAAATGGTGCACGCTGGTGCAGGTCCGTGGGCGGTATTTCTAAAACAGAAAGGCCTGCGCCATTGTTCGATTTACCACCGGCCACTTCTACAATAAAAGCAAACGGGTTGCACTCATACATCAGCCGCAGTTTACCGCTTGGCTTTTCTGTTGTGCCCGGATACATAAAGATGCCGCCTTTTATTAAATTACGATGCACATCGGCAACCATGCTGCCTATATAACGCTGCGTATAAGGCCCGCCATTGTGTATGTTTTTATACTGGCACTGCGTGATGTAACGCTGCACACCAGAGCTGTATTGAAAAAAATTGCCGTGGTTCACCGAATAAATACGGCCCGCTTCCGGGCACTTGATATTGGGATGACTGAGGCAAAACTCGCCAATCGACGGATCAAGCGTAAAACCATTCACCCCGCGGCGCGTGGCATATACCAGCATGGTTGACGAGCCGTACACAATATAACCCGCCGCCACCTGCTGAATGCCTTTCTGTAAAAAATCAGCACGTGTTACATTAGTGCCGCGCGTGCTTACCCGGCGGTATACGCTAAAGATGGTGCCAATGGAAACATTCGTGTCAATATTCCCACTGCCATCCAGGGGATCGAACAGGCACACATATTTCGAATTGCGGCTCAGGTCGTCATCAAAGCCTACGTAATCGTCCAGTTCTTCCGATGCAATGCCCGCGCAGCTAACGCCATGCTGCAATACGCCCATAAACTGGTTATTGGCAAAAATATCCAGCTTTTTCACATCTTCGCCCTGCACATTCACTGTTCCTGCGTCGCCCAGAATGTCCACCAATCCGGCTTTATTTACTTCCACGTTCACGCGCTTGGCAGCCAAACCAATATCGCGCAGCAGGGCACTCAGTTCGCCGGTTGCGTTTGGAAAATTGCGCAGCGACTGAATGGTAAATTCATCCAGCGTTAAAATGGCGCGGTTGATCGGGTTCATATACAGGCAAATCGTTAGCAGCAAATGTAAGTGTTATATCCAATGAGCGTTAGCGGATATGGGTTTTCGAAAAAGTTGAACCGCAGCTTAAAGAAATTGAAATATGCTTTGTCTTCCAACTTTTTCAAATATCCATACTATCAATAACCAACTTAAAATGCTTTTCCATCTCAACCCATAACCCAACCATCAAATCGGGCTTTGTTCTCTACATTTGCACCACATAAAACGCTTGTATGAAAACGATTGCGGTAATAGGCGCCGGCACTATGGGAAACGGCATTGCACATGTGTTTGCACAAAATGGTTTTGACGTAATGCTGATTGATGTATCGGAACAGCAACTGGAAAAAGCGGTAACTACCATTGGCCGCAACCTGGATCGCCAGCAGCAAAAAGGCACCATAGATGCCGCTACAAAAGAAGCCGCCCTGCAGCGAATTAAAACTGCTACCACCATCGGTAGTGGTGTGCAGCAAGCCAGCCTGGTAATAGAAGCCGCAACTGAAAATACCGATCTCAAAATAAAAATCTTTCAGCAGGTTGACGAGCATGCACCGGCCGATTGCATATTGGCCACCAACACATCTTCAATTTCCATCACTAAAATTGCAGGTGCCACAAAGCGGCCGCAACAAGTTATCGGCATGCACTTTATGAACCCTGTGCCGGTAATGAAACTGGTGGAGATCATCAACGGCTATGCAACAAAAAAAGAAGTGACGGAGGTGATCGTAAGCCTGAGCAAACAATTGGGCAAGGTGCCGTGCGTGGTGCAGGATTATCCCGGCTTTGTTGCCAACCGCATCCTCATGCCCATGATCAACGAAGCCATATACAGTTTGTATGAAGGCGTAGCGGGCGTTACTGAAATTGATACCGTAATGAAGCTGGGAATGGCCCACCCGATGGGGCCTTTGCAACTGGCCGATTTTATTGGACTGGATGTGTGCCTTAGTATTCTATATGTACTGCACGATGGCTTTGGCAATCCTAAATATGCGCCATGTCCGCTGCTGGTAAATATGGTGCAGGCAAAAAAACTAGGGATAAAAACAGGCGAAGGATTTTACAGCTATACTGCCGGCACAAACGAGTTGCAGGTGAGCGAACGCTTCCGGTAACATGGTTTTTTGAAAAAGTTGATCAGGCCGGCACCCTGGTTAACTCAACGCCTTGCATGTCGGATATTTTTTGCAGGAATAAAGCTTCCTGTGCCTGCGGCACGCCCAGCACCATGCGGCAGAACAATTGAATCTCCTGCTGCTGCACCACGCAGCCAAATCGTTTTACCTGAATCATTACATCATTCAAAAGCGTATAATCAAATTGCAATTGATAAGATATCAATACCGGTTTTTCGATGATGGCTGTTAATTGCAAGGCCAGTGTTGTAGCCATTTTATAAGCCGCAATCAGACCCGGCACGCCCAGCAGCGTACCGCCAAAATAGCGCACCACCACAGCAGCGGCGTTGGTCACACCTTTACTATCCAACTGGTTTAAAATTGGTTTGCCCGCAGTGCCAGCTGGCTCGCCATCATCGCTTGCGCGGAAAGTATTTCCATCCGTTCCCAAGCGGTAGGCAAAGCAATGGTGTGCCGCTTTTGGGTGTTCTTCCTTGATAGCTTTCAACTGCTTTTTAAATGCATCAGCAGAAGCTATTGGAAACAGGTACGCTATAAAGCGGCTGCCGCGGTCCTTGTATTCGGCACTGGCTGCTTTCTCGATCGTATAATAAATTGCCGGCATGAGGTTTTGAAAAAGTTTTAAAAATGCGCAGGATAAAGATGCGAATGCAAAACAGCATTCGGTTAACGTAACGTATTGTTTTGGTGCGCGTAGGTATGAATGGTATCGGAAAAAACCGTTTGCAATTGCACCAGCCGGTGCTGTTGCAACTGTGGCGCCGGTATGCCCTTGCCCAACACACGCTCCTGGTTCGTGATCACAAGCGCTTCATCCCACATACCTGCCGCTATAAACGATTGCAGCAGTTCCGCACCACCTTCTACCATTACGCTTTGCAGCTTTAATTCATACAGGGCTTTAATAAGTTGGAGGACCACGTTTGTTTTAAAATCAAGATGATAATATAATAAATTCGGGTGTGTGTGTTGCATAACGGTATTAAAAACAATGGTTTGCTGCAGGCCGTTAAAAAGTTTGAGCGAAGCGGGCAGCCGCAGGGTTTTATCCAGCACCAGCCGCACCGGGTTTTTGCCAGGCCAGAGCCGCGTTGTAAGTTCGGGATCGTCAAACAGCGCGGTGTTGGTGCCTACCAAAATGCTCATGTTCTGGCTGCGCCAGCGGTGCACCAGCCGGTTGGTGTATACATTGCTGATGGCCACGCGCCTGTAATTTTCACAGGCCAGTTTCGCATCTGCCGTTTGCGCCCATTTTAAAACAACATACGGCCGCTGCTGCTCCTGAAAATGCACGAACCGTTTGTTCAATGCGCGGCATTCTTGTTCCAATACACCCACGGTTACATCTATGCCGGCAGCTTTTAACTTTGTAATGCCGCAATTTATTATACGATCGAGAAAGCAGCCAGTGCCGAATACAAGGACCGCGGCAGCCGCTTTATAGCGTACCTGTTTCCAATAGCTTCTGCTGATGCATTTAAAAAGCAGTTGAAAGCTA
>Ga0115848_100215_pt1 | contig 19964 bp, 18 predicted proteins | sample InSIn3gowninarea_FD_83862 | JGI IMG/M metagenome (GOLD analysis project Ga0115848, IMG submission 83862) | reverse complement strand
TGCCCAACTTCTGGGCTACACAAGCTTCTCAAGGCGGGGTAAATGTGGGGCAGGACGTGATGACCGTTTTACCATGGCTTGAATTGTTCGGAGATCTGCGCCGGATCATGGAATAGGAAGGTCTGAGTTTGATATCGTGCATTGATCCACAGTGAGAAGGATGAGGAGTGTCGTCATGATGCAGTCTCAGACTATTCTATTTATCCGATCTTGCATTTAACTGTCTCGGCGCCACGACTTTTGGTATCTCATCCTGGAAGCCACAATTCAAGCCATGGTAAAACGGTCATCACGTCCTGCCCCACATTTACCCCGCCTTGAGAAGCTTGTGTAGCCCAGAAGTTGGGCATTCGCGTGTCACAGAAGCCGAATGACAAGCATTCCGTTGGTATTCAACCGAACATCAAAAATAATTCTTCCATTGGATTTTATCCGAATGATCAGCATTTTTCATCACCGTGGCATTTGCGTAGCGCAGCGCATCATGCACGTGCTGTGGTGTCCATGTGTCTCCACAAGCACGAATCGTGTCGTCCTCACTATACTTCTGCAGTACAATCACTCCAAAGCTTGGACCTCCCAGACTTGGCAGTTTCACAATACAAGTGACAGGATTTGTGTTCAGGGTGATGACTGGCACTGTCCGGAAAGTAGCGTGGTTGAAAATGGACTCAGCAGGGATGATTCTGGTCGTGGTTGGAAAGAAAGGATTCGAAGGCGGACTAGTATTGGTGTAGTCGGGGAGCGTGTTGTTGATCTTCGTTGCCATTTGAGTTAGATCCGGTTGTGGATAGTCGATTATTTCGATTGGTAGATCGTCGAATGACATTATCCACAGGAATATCTTGAAGTAGACGACGTGCTTCCTTCATATCGCTCCAGTGTAATTCGGCCGCAGACAGTATAACGCTCGTGCAGACGTGCATTCCGAAGGCGTACAGACCACCTCACAGGACTGAATGTCTTGGTGAATGTCAAGCAGGCCACACGTCCAGCCTTCCAGGAGAGGTGGTAGTTCTAGTAGATATGAAAGTTGTATTTAGTTGATCAACATGAGTCTCACTGCGGCGACTTGCTCTGTGATCGGGAGTTGAGAAATGTCAGGTGCTAACTTCTGCTCATTGATGTGCATTTGGCGTGGCTTTTGATACAGCACTACGGATAGTGAGCGGATGAATAGGTCCGAGTTGACTCTTCAGCTCTTGATGGCTCTCTCCATTGAGCTTGATCCACTTCTTGAACTGGTAGGTCTGATCATACAAATTCGATACCACACAACCACGACAAGCCTGTAATTTCCAGCATAACCCATGGTCGCTCAGGCCGAGCTGTGTTGTCCCATTGTGAGCGAGCTTCTTCAAGAATCCCAAGGACTTTTGGACGCTGGGCAGGATTGTTGCCAATCTCATCTTCTACGATTCATTCAGTCTCTGCGAGGGGCTGTTTTGACTTCAGCCGTAACGCGCTCTTGTGTCAGGAAGTTTTCCACTTGCGCCGGACAAGTAGTGCCGCTGCGGGTTCTGTCACACGATGGATATCGAGTAAGCCGTGAAATTGTAAGATGAGTTTAGCGGCAATGATAAGTGTGCTTCGGATCGAGGATAAGCGAGCTATGATGCATTGATCCGATTCGAGGACATTGTCAGATGGAGAGTTTGGCTGGGCCGGCACATCTGTTAAACAATAACGCAAGTTATGTCCAGTAAAATGAATTGAAGAGGTATGTGAACGAGCTTCTGAAACCATTTACGGAGTTGCAAGAACAAAATGTAAAGTTCGAACGAAGAAGAGGCCGAGAATGGGTTTTAGTCTCAGTAGCGGTTGTCATGGAAATCGTTGCTTGTTTAAGTAAAGGAAGGTATGAACTACGCCTTCCGTCAGTATTCCTTGACTCGAAAGGCCACAACCCGACCACTCCTTCTCCAAGAATTTTTGCCATTTCCTGTGCACCATGATGAATTTATTCTCAGCAGCGGCGATTGAAGAAAATGTGTCCGCCTCAGTAATGGAGGGAGTCAACCACGCCTTCCTTGCGGCAGGTCTTTGGCAACCATTCTTAGCTCTCTTCGTCCAAGAACCTCGTTACCTCCCTCGCAACTACCTCCGGTCTCTCAACCATCGGCAGGTGCCCTGCTCCATGAATAATAACAAGTCTTGGAGTTCCATCTCCCAACTTCCTCGCCATACCGTGCATCGTCCTCGGCAACACACCATCCTTTGCGCCCACTAAAAACAAACCTTTCCCATTAAACTTTGCCATCTTGGCTTCAAAATCGTAATCACACAGCGCTTGGGCACTGCTCTTGAACCCTACGAGACTATTCTCAGCAACCATACGTTTGACCCGTAGACATTCTGCTTCTAATTTGCCACCATCGTAGCTCTCCTCTGTGAACCATCTCCTTGTGGTCAACTCGGCTAGTTCTTCGCCAACAATACACTGCTTGGTACTTGTGGAGACTGCGCCTTCTTTCTCCGCAAGATCGATACGTTCGTTCCATGCTTTGCGGTTTGTGGCAGGGCTTTTGGCGTTTGTGTCGCATGCTATAAAACGCTCTATCCGGTCAGGATGGTTTAATGCTGCGTTGAGGACCGTGGCACCACCCATGCTTACGCCAATTGCCGCATAGGCACGTGGTATACGTAGGGCATTCAGGAGATCAATAATATCGGAGGCGAGTAGATCAATGTTTATTGCTTGTGTGCCACACTCAGACGTACGGCCACGTGTGTCGTAGCGAAGGACGCGATATCGAAGATTTTGAGGATGAGAGAAGAAAGCGACTAGGAAATGATCCCAGAGGCCGAGATCTGCGAGTATGCAGTTGCTGAGGATGATAAGTGGTGCGTCTGGATCTGCGGAACCTTCGAGACGGTAGCGGAGGGTAATTTTGTCGGATGTGGTGATGAAGGATGTGATACTTGGGATTGTGGGTGATGGTAATGTGTATGTAGCAGTTGCGTTATTTGAGAAGGATGGAGTCGATGAGGAATGAAGCGGTGTGAGATCTCGTGGTGCAGGGCCAAGGATGTAGTACATCTTATATGTACGAATTGCTGAAAGCTTGCCAACTTTAGGCGGAATCAACAAAGCGGGATCAAGGTCCGTGGTTTTGTTGCCTTTGACCAGAACATCATGAAGTATCAACACCTCAATCCCGATCCTGTTTGTGCCGTCAATCGCGGACCTGACAAACAACCTTGTACGCAGGAAACCTGGTAATTGCTCCAATGCTGGAATCCGCTCTTCGAGCAGCCACTCATTGATTTGCTTCACCATCTCCATTGTGTCAACGACTGTGCATATAGCCACTAATCCATAGTCTTCAGCTCGGGTCTCCAGACCCTCCAACTTTGTAAAATTGTCCTCATCCTCGTAACTCATGACGGTTTGAAAACCCCTCCTGTCAATATTGACGCTCTTCCTCAGCTCGCGCTCCCTTTCACTCTGCACTGGTGGACCTCTCAATTTCATGTATTCCTCACCTTTTAATTCGTTCATATCCGTGATATCGTAGATTGCCATCCATTCATCGAGTAAATTTCCATTTCCGGCACTGTTCGTGGTGTTGCCATTTCGAAGATCGGTAGCACGATATCGAAAACCATTCTTTATGAAATTTGAAAGTCGAAGACGAAGGGGACCGTGCTCGTTGTTATACCAGTCTTGGAATTGAGAGGCTGGGACGGAGGAGTGAGGTTGCATTGTTACGTAGAGGATGCCTTGTTTTGACGCCATTTTATCTGTATTTTGCTCTGTAATTTTTGATATGTTGTCTAGTGGAACTATGCTTGATAAAACACCGACACGTCTCTGAGTTCGGTTGTGATGAAGGCACAGTTGTATTAAAGCGTTAACAGCACTGCGCGGATATTTCCAAGTAATGTATCAAATCAAGAGTCTTTCCACGAAGAGACAAGGCATGGAGGTGATTTTTCCCGTCTGCCAAGGTCTAATCTGGCCTCTATCGTTGATTTCTTATGGTTATCACTATCTGACAAGACTGGACGTACACGACTGTAGAATTCAATCGCAAATTGAGCTGGGAAAGGACTGGCATATGTTATACCTGAAGGTGATATGGGATCGGCACGGCTCGGAGCGGTTCGGCATATGGCATCGAAATCTCAAGTCACCATAAAGAATTATTGTGTATTATCGCTAAATACAACATTTACGAAGTCTTAGATTTTAGGTTATGTATGAATCGCCAACAAGATCTGCAAATGATAGCACTCGCGACAGGGTAGCAACCAGGCTCCAAACCACAAATAGGCGTTCATAGCATCACATACGCCTCGAAACTACAACCTCTTGTCAATCATACCATATGGCATTCATACCAAATCCCGGCTCCTTAACATCGCACCTTGCCACCCTCGTCAAAAACTCATCTTTCCATCTATATATCTCAATAAACCCCTCCTGATCGTCTGTCAAAGCCAGAAACTCGTCACTCCAAGGACATGGACTAATTGCGTTTGAATGACCGCCGCTTGTTGATGTAGGACTGATGAATAGCTGTTTTTCGATATTGCCTACGGTACCGAGGCGGAATGCAGTGATGTAGCCTGGGATTTTGGGGTCGTTGGAGCGTGCCGTGGCGAAGAGGTATTTGGTGCTGTGGCTGATGGTGACGATATCGGATCGATAGAGGTTTTTGTGCGGTGGTAGGCCTTGAGGAGTTAGTATCATGTTCATGTTCTTTTTGGAGTTGAAGAGAGTCTGACATACCAGGAGGAATGAGCGGATAAGTTAAATGTGTGAATACAGGAAAATGAGTATGTTCATCAATCACATACACGGCGAGATTATTCCCCGCTTCCATCAAAACATATAGATAGTGGCCATTTGGATGTATAGCAACCCATCTAGGATGATCCCCAGGACTTGGAGCATCGAGACTGTGCACCGTCTCCAGCATGCCTGTTTCTTGGTCCTTGCGATGAGTCCAAATTTTGTTGGCCCACATATCCGCTGAGTAGAGATAGGTCTCTGAAGGACCGAAAACCATGCCGTGGATTGCTGAATTATCCTGATATTCATAGTTTTGAATGTTCTTGTCTAGTCCGCCGTTGCTGTCCACAGAGAAGACATTGCCGAAACCGGCGTAGTCGTAGAATGGATTGCAGTAAACATTGTATGGTGGTTTTGTTGCTGCTAGTAAAAAGATTGCTCGAGTCTTTGTGTTGAGTTCTGCTGCCTTTGCTATTGGATTTTAGCCAAGACTCTGATTGAAGTCTGGTGCACCTTACGATGACCTCCAATTGGATGTGAGACATGATGTATTATTTCTGTAGGACTATTGACAGTGTAGCTCGCCCATTTTTTCATGCCAGCGCCATATATATTTCTTTTCCTGTTCTGAATATGTCAGTCCCCCTACACCACACCATACTATACAGTTCAACTTGCATCAAATGTTATCCAAGATAATGGCTCATCATGTGGTATCTCAGTCTTCTTAATCACCTTCAAGGTTAATGCTTCATCGTCAAACTGGAATGTAAATATGGCACCTGGTGGTGTCCAGGTACCAACCATTAGATGATGCAGCATGTTTCGACTTAGCTGCAGAAATGGTCCCGAATAGCAAGCTCATGATCTGTTTCAAAGCTATCAGCGCATACTATATTTGATCATTGAGGCTTAAACGAAGCTAATAAATCTACGGCAACGTGTTTCGGCATGTGCGGGGGAGGAGAAAGCGCCGAAATGCGGGGATATGGATCACATGCCACGCGGCGTACGCCAGTTTCGTTCACCTACTCGAATACTTGAATACCGCATCTGACAGCCGAAACAGAAGTCCCAAGTTACATCAACGTATCATCGTCAAGACAAAGCTCATCTCAGCCGTCAATATCCGCTGTCCGTCTCGTGCTTGGTACTCGTCAAGTTTGACCAAAGCCGCCATGCCTCCCATCATTCACCACGCCTTACCAGTCTTCGCCCGCATTAGCGTATCGAACTTCCGCAATGGTCCTCAAGATGCAGAACGGTGATCATTCTTCAAGGTCCGTAACAAACACTGCTTTAATCCCTCTGAACAACAACAACAACAACAACCCAGGCCACGAAAATGTCGAACTATTTCAATCTCGAAACACAGCAGCATCTCCAACCTAATGGCACGGAGAACCCCGGGATTAGGCGCAACAGTACTAACCCGAATCAAACATCTAGTCACTCGCGACTCGATATGGACTTCACTCAGCATTGTATCAATGCAATTGGTTCTGATGCCTCTCCTCGTGCTAAACAGATAGCAAGTTCGTTGTTCAGACATTTACACGACTTTGCACGCGAGGTAGAGCTTACTCCGGTATGTTCACCAATAAGGCAGAACTCAATATTTGCTATATTCCTAGCTTACTCTATCAAGGACGAATGGCTCTTCGGACAGGACCTGTTGAACCAATGTGGCAAGATGTGGGCTGACAGCAACTTCAAACGCAACGAAATGCATCGCCTCTCCGACATCTTCGGTCTAGAATCGTACGTCCACCACAACCATCCCTACGCATCCCTCTGGCAGACTTCAACTAACCACCCCAACTCCCACCACACAGCCTCGTCGACGAAATCGCCCACAAAGTAGCCGCCGAAAAAGGCATCACACCCACCTCCTCCGCGATCCTCGGTCCTTTCTGGTCCCCGCACGCACCCTTCCGCGCCCTCGGCGCCAGCATCATCGATAACCCCACACCCAACGGCGTCATTGTAAAAATGTGGGGTAAAGTCGTAGATTCAGAAACCTTAGCGCCTATATCAGATGCGATAGTGGATGTATGGCAAGCATCGACGAATGGGAAATACGATTTTCAGGATCCGGAGAATCAGACACCGAATAATTTGAGGGGGAAATTTAGGACGGATGGGAAGGGGGAGTATTGGTTTTATTTATTGAGGCCGACAGCTTATTCTTTGCCGACGGATGGTGAGAGGATTAGCTTGCGGAGGTGTCTAAAGTTCAAGAGTACTGATTCTCAGAATAGGCCCTGCTGGTGTCATTCTCAATGCACTTGACCGGCATCCGTTCCGACCTGCACATATCCATCTAATGGTCAGTATCACCCATCTCCCAACACCATTCCTCCTACACCACCTTCCTCCCTCCCGCCGCTCTCCCCTCCCCAAACTAACCCTCACCCCACCCCTAGATATCCTCCTCCAACCCCTCAACGCACCGTCCCTGCACCACTCAAATCTTCCCCGAAAACGACCCCTACCTCACCACGGACTCCGTCTTCGCCGTCAAAGACGACCTCGTAGTCGATTTTGTGCCATTGGAAGGTGATGACTATGCCACGCATCAGTTGCATTTGAATCTTGCGTTGGCGCCGGTGGAGTCGAAGAGGGCTGTTACTAGTCCTGTTGTGAGATGAGGGTGAGTGTGCGATGGGGACAGGTGTGGCAGAGGAGATGTGGGCGCGGCGAGGCGGGAGTAAGGTGTGTTATGAAGAGGCTCTTGTGAACCTGCATGATAAACGTGGGTAGGGAACGTTGGGGCAGAAACAGGAGATGCAAAAGATACCAAAGAAACAACATGGAAAAAAAAACTCATGGGAAAAAAAACTCGTGGAAAACATTGCCCGCTACGAGTAACATGGCCCTTTATTTCACAAACCCCTATCTCAGGATTCGCACGCAGCACACGCCTTACCAGTTATTTCCAACTTATTAGTTGTACAGTGCTGGTAATGTAACTGGACTATTTCCTATGTCAGGCAATATGAATAATGATATCTTGAACTTGCAAGGTCATATCGCACCTATCACTTTGATTAAAACTAATGACTATGACAGTTATGATATCTATTTACTGTGTAGCCAATGAAAATCTTCCTGTCGAGGCGAGTAAAGTTCTGATTTATCATCGAACAGAACGTCTTTGTTATTGCCAGAAGTGAATGGAAAGAATGATATATGATTATCTGGCATATATGAATGCTACTATTATTATTCACCTCCGCGATGTACATTGGTTTTGTGATATCCTAGTACAGTAAGGTGATGTGATGTGAGTACATGATCCATGGTATTACTGATGGGCCAAGGTAGATGAATTGACGAGTTCGGTTTCTTGTCGTTATCTTATCGCCGAGTCTTTTTTCTTTTCCTTCTTCTTCTTCGCGGTGGGCTATCGTTCATGGCGTAGTTTGTACTGCTTTGAATCCTGGTCGATACTGCCCGGAATACCATACACTCACATCTACCACTGCCTTTTCCAGTCATCCTACATGTCATACCCAACCCTCTCATTCACCTCTCCCCTTCCTCACACCTCCCTCCCCACACCTCTCTTCTCAATCTCCCACCCTCCCTTCCCTTCCTCACTAACTTCAACACCCTAAGTCTCCTACCTACTTACTCACTCACTCAGGCACCTCCATAGCCCCCCCGTTCCTCTCCCCCACATCCAACGCGACCAAAAACCTACTCACACAATTATACGCCGCAATAACACTCGTCAACTCCACACACTGGGTATCCGAAAACCCAGCTACAGTCTTCAACCTCTCGAATACTTCGTCGCTGACGACGATGTCCCGCGTCATGGCGTCTGTGTATTGGAGGACTGTGAGTTGGAGGGGGGTGAGGCGGTCTTCGTTGGTGGTGGTGGTGGTGCTGGGATTGGGATTGGTAAGATCGCCGATTGCCCCGCTGGACGCGACGCTGTCGTTGCTGCGTTTTCGCTCACGTTCAAGTTCGCGTTGGGCGGACTGTGAGGGATTGCTGGGTTCCATGCCGGCGCCGATCCAGGTGCCGCTTCGCAGGACTTTTTCAAGGGCGCCTTTTGTTACGCCGGCTTGCAGAGCCAGTGGCGCACTATATATCGCGTACCTCGTCAACATGACATCCACACCTCAACACAATGAATACTAGAGTTGAGAAAACAAAAGAAACTAAACTTCCACTTACTGTGCATCCCACTCAAACACAGCACAATTAATCACTGCCACCCTACATATCGCCAGTTCGACGACAGCAGGGTCTAGGGTCGTGGTGCTGCGGATGGCCCCGAGAAGACTGTTCCACCCGTCGGCGATGTTCGGGTTATGTAGGAGGGCGAGGTCGAGGGGGAGGAGTGGGCGGGGATACCGACGGGCGGATATGCGTGAGTAGATTGCGGCGAGGGAGGGGTCGCTGGAGGGTGGTGGTGTGGGAGGGGCGTAGGGTACGCGCATGATGGTGATGGTTAATGTGATAGTTTTATTATGAATACTGTGTGCTTGCTTTGTTTGCTTTTTTGCCTTCTTCACCGACGAAGAGATATATACCAAGCTTGCAGAGTTGAAGCTAATAAACCTCAAAGATCTTGTAGTGGGTGTTGCGAATAAGTATCGTAGCCTGATAAACCTAAGTTTGGTATTACGAAGGATCTGCAAATCAGGGGTAGCTTTCAAAATGGTCGAAGAAGTCAGATGAGTTGACGCAGTGGTTTTGTAAGGGTAATGATTCCTGTTTCGTGATTCTAAAATAAGTGCGACTCGACTCTAGGTTGCGAAGGGATATCACCTCAGCTCGCAGAATATTTAGAAACTAACGGAAGAGCAATACAAAATTGTATTTCATCGAAAGGTGTCCTTGATGTTTTAGCTCATGGTGAATAAAAGATTGTTGAGTATGTTAGTTAATCAGGGATTCACTAGCTCGTGCTACAGTGCTTGCATCGATCCGTAAATGCGGGGTACCTTGGGATCTCATTCGGACGAAACTCCGTCATGCCTCTGTTACGCTGACGAAGGAATTCATGAAAAGTATTCTTCACGCGCGCCATAGCTGCCAGCATTATCGGGCTACACCCCCGGACTTATCACGGCAGCTCCTCTAAACTACCGGGTCAAGATAGACGCATACTAAAAACGAGCTCTTTCGTAAACCAGTAGGGTTGAAAGATGAAACAAGTGGTCGGGCAAGCACAGAAAGCCTGGAGCAATTGCCAAAGGATAGTAAGAGACTTCAATTATACAAATAGTCAACATCAATACCCCTTTGTGGTTTTACCCATTCTTCGTAACGATAGGAGGAGAAGGTCGGGGCTGTCCAACGAGACGACTGACGTCACCCATCCTGTCCCTGACGAGTCATTGGATATACCCTAGACAATATCACAAACTCTTGACAACTCGTAACAACATACTCAACACATACACATCTCACGATCCTCGACTCTTAACAAGCCACAAGCTACCAATCCTACCGATCAACCGACCTACCAATTAAACAACCAACAATCATGACCTCCCCCAACCCAATCACTTCCTCCATCTCCGGCGCCATCTCCTCAGCGACCTCTGCCGCCAGTAACCTAACATCTTCCTCAGCCGACCCATCCAATCCATCCACTTCAGCTACTTCATCCACATCCTCATCGACACCATCCAGCCAAACGCAAACAAAAGCCGACTCCGAAGAACCACTATCCGGCCAAACTGGCAGAGGAACAGCCCAGGAGCCGATGGATCAGGGGAATGTTGATGCTTGATTTCTTCCTTTCATAAGACGTTCTGGGTGTGGGGCATAGGTGGAGAAGCGAAAGGGTGCGTGGGTTGTGAGAATCTAATTGGACGATATGGTAACAAAGGAAAAGCTTATGAAACTGTTCCGACCTGCATCGGTGATTGATTAGGGAGTTCGAGCTCATGGCCGCGTATTTGGATGCCGGTAAAAGAGCATGGAACCAAAAGTAGAGTTAGCATAGAAACTTAACAACTGACCAGTGCAGGTGGATATTGCAGAAGGATAAAGAGCACACGTGACGGGAACAAGGAAGAAGCTGTACACTGAAAGAAGGCACAGATTTAGCAATGGTAAATAAGGCTCTTGAAAGGAAAAATCCTCATGCGGATGGAAGACATACAAGTGTGAAGAGTAATATTCGTGAGATACTCGATCTACAACTATGCAGCTTTCGGAGCACCACGTCTCGGATTTGTTTCAAGTATACTACTCTATCTGAATTGTCTTCGGGACCTATTTATTTCCTTGTCGAACGTCTTGCTAGGTATGCTTGATCCACCACTGAATTTTGACACCCCTCCGCATGTAGTATTCGGAGGATCGACGTCCGTTTTGTCACCCTGAAATTTCAACACCTTAGCAACCATCCCATCTCAACTGCACAATTCTATCACGTGAAAAACTGGCAGACGAGTATGGCCCCTTGAAGAATAATTTGCACGCCGAAGCAAGTACGTAAGCCCCACGGATAGGAATGCCAGGCATAAAGACTACTTAGTAAAACCCCAACAATGAGTATTCGACGCTTCTGCTTGAGACATATGCCAGTCCTAAGCACGATCGTCAGTTTGCACGACACGAGGCCCATGGTGCATTAGAAGATTAATTGGCATACCTTTCAGGAGCATCACTTGTTACCAGATTTGATCCAATCACGCTCGGAACCGCTGTCGATGTGGCCGTCTCAGGATATGGCGTTTCGGTATAGACCACGGCAACCTGCGTCGGAATAGTAGAGGATATCACACTAGTGACCCATACAGTCCCAAGTGACTCTGAGACCTGATGCCCAGGTACCGTCGTTGACATTCCCGGATATGGTTCATATGATTGTGTATAAGTCACCCCAACCCAGGTAGTGATGCTCGGTGCGATCAAAGATGGCACCCAATATACCGTGACTGTGGGAAACTGCGAGGTGGTAGTCGTGGTGGCGGTGGTAGTCTGGACGATATCGAACTCAGGTCTGATGATTTCACATCCTCATTAGCCAAATTCTGCGTTATGGAATTGATGGCCAGGCAGCCGCTGATAAAAGGGAGAGACATACTCAACAGTTTTCAATCCTTCAACATGCTGTTTGCCTGCACGCATCACAACTGTTGGCTGCATAACATTATCTGACCAGTTGGATGGGAATGGATTTGTAATCATAGCCTTAACGAGGACAGAAACAGTTGCATCGGTAGTATGCCTCATTGCGCCGCCATCGGATTCCTCAGACTCCCTGTTAAATGGCGAATCACCAGTAGCAGCTCCAGCGACTGAGCTCAGAAGGCATCCAAATGTGAAGAAATAACAGACCAGAACTCCCAAGAGGAACGCTCGGAATTAATGCATTTGTGAGATATCGTGCCACGGCAATTGTCAAGGAGAAGATACACACGCGATGCTGTTGTTGTTAGAGAGCCTTGTTGATGTTATGGTCTTGCGCAGCTAATTGTTGAAACTAGGGAGCAATCAAATCCAGGTGAGCGTAGAGGATGGTAACTGGGACTTCTCGTCCCAGGAAGACGTTGCGACTGGCGAAGGAGCACCTGCCTGGGTACATCGTTGAGCTTGGAAGCGATATAGTGAATTCAGCCAGGTTGACGAAGTGGGACGATCTTTCCTCGTCACAGTAGATCGTGGTCTAAGAGATGAGCCTTACATCTTACGTCCCGCGGGGGAAGGCTCGAGGAGTGGCCATAGTGCAGCCAATCCACTTGCATTGAAGTGTCGGAACATGCAGAGCAAGCGCGATCGATCTATCACATCGCAAGGAGTCCAGCAAAGCGATGCCCAATCTGAACCCATGCCATTCCTTATATCATCAATACAATTGTACCCGATTCTTTGAACAAAGAATATAAGGAATTAGCAATCAGTAGTAATGCATTCTTTGCCGCACCACTATCGACCTAGGCTCGACTAATTCTGAGCCATTCGTTCATTTCGTCATTCGTATAAGTTTTGTGATAGGCTAGCAACTCATGCAGTACGCGAGTTGACTCCCGCAGGACTGTACAGTCCGAAACCAAGTTGCAAATGAATCTAAACATGCGTCTCACCATGTCGAGAAATAACTATTAGCAATGTTACCCATCAACTGCGACATGTATCCCAAACTAGGTCCAGGAAGCCGCTCGAAGCCGACCAGAGACGAGACAATCATGTCAGACGGGGTTCCGAAGGCCGAGCTGTACGACTCTCAGATGTAGCAAGATTGAAGGCGTTTCTACACTCCAGAGTTCAGGAAGAAAGTAGTGCAAGCTATCCTAGCAAAGAAATACACTGGGACGAAGAGTGGTTGCTGTAGTGGAATAGCCATCATTAAGTTAATAGTAGACATGATGAATTCAGCACGAATCATGTATTCGTGCATCTGCGGTGAGTTCCAATCAATTGAAGTAAAGAATTGGATTGGCGAGAGTTTGCTGCCACCTGATGTTGGGCCATCGTGGGGAGGAGTCATCGATCTAACAGGCGTAGCAGCAATCGTAGTGGTTGTCGCGGTGGGAGCATTGACTTGCTCACCACACATACCGCGATTAAACCACGGCGCAAAACTATCGTTTGGAGTCGGTGGACTAGTCAAGCCCGGAACTTCGCAAACTTTCCCTGCAGCCAATGTATTGTTACACTGGGGTGCGTACTGTGAGAGCCTACTGGGGTCAGAACTGTTGAAATAGGCTTTGACGTATGCGACTGTGAGCACTGCATCCACCAAGGGTGGACCTTGAGACCAGTCTGAATTCCCATTACTCCAATGATTGAGGACCAGTTGTCCTGGCATCTGTGGATATGTGTATACCAGATCCTGTATCCATATCCCGTCTGCATAAAAGGACGTCTTGTTCGGCAACCAATCAAAGCGGTACTCATGCAACCCATTTGAAGGTTGGAAGCCCAGGTCCACTGTACGATATGTGTCAGTTCCTGCAGCATTATCCCCGGCAGCAACGGATTCCGGAGTCTGCATGACGAGAAAGACGGGTTGAGACGTGTTTGTGATATTCGATGAGAGAAACTCCATGTCGATTTCTTGTCCATTACTCCTAAACTGTGGCCAATTTAGTCTCTGTTCTGTCATACAGTCTCGTAATAGAGACATACCCAGAAGAAAGCTCCACATGTTCCTGGTGTGCCAGTCACCTGCATCGCAACCCTAAAGCTTCCATATAAGATATCACTTCGGTTGCTCATGATCTCTCCCATGGTAATAACTTCGTAACTTTCACGAATGTGCCAGATATGGATTGGAGTCGCACCAACCCACAACTGCAATCCAGGCGCTTCCGATCCATATATCCCACTAGTATTTACCCAATTATTCCATGATGAGAATGGATTAGGCACAACATTGCTCAGGTTTGCCGATTTGCCGTACGTGCCATGCGCCCAACTAGGACTAATTTCGTACTCCTGAGGTCGCCAGCATGGATTCAAAGGGTAGTGGATTTGAGTAGTATGTGTAAAGTCTGTTTCAAGGAGTTCGGTAAAGATGGCGTAGGATTGGGATGAGTTGGTTGAGGAATTAATGTTGACGGAATAGCCACATGTGCAGTCGCTCATGTTCGTGGCTAGTTCAATTGCTTTTAGCTGCGTCTTAGAAAGGTCGACATCATCAATCATTCCGTACCTTGAGATGCGACTGACGACACCAGTACTGCTGGAGCGCACAAGCGGATCAACAGACGCGTTGAGAATTCCATCGCATGTACGCTTCGGGCCTTGCTTCACCTTTCCTGTCTTTCTTTGCCAGGTTAAGTAGTCAGTGAAATATCGCGGTTCGTTATTGGCTGCCACGGTGCGTGCTCAAATTAATTCGACAAGGTAAAGAAAATTGGTAAACTCAAAGCTTCCTAGGAAGTGCCGCGACTGAAGAGTTATATTACAGCATAACAAAGAAACCACGAGGCAGTCGCGTCACGCGCGGTCGATAGTGCTGCGACAATCGGAAGAAGGAAGGAAGTCATAGTCATAGTGTCAGGGCTCGAACTGGACGATTTCAGATTCGTTCTTTCTTGCACTTCGGACATAAACGTCAGTCCTAGCATCTTGCCGTTTTATAAAGTGAATTGCGGAAATGCACGAGACAGTACATTCAATACTCACGCATTGTAAGCTGCAGTCTTTGATCTTGAGTACTTGGCCTCCGAAGTATACGTCTTGGATGACGTTTGATTCATCTCTATCTCTTCAAGCAATTCATTCCCGTATTTGTATGGACCTATATCCGGATCCGCAGGTCACTACTTGTGCCTGTACTAGTCCATCACTGTTCAAATTCCCTGATCAACCTGATCGATGTAATGCATTTGCTCCATATCGTCATACCATATGCTTCATAATTTCATGTTCCTTTTTATGCCCGATTAACCACTCATATCATCCTCGCTCCACCCTTTGATGAGTGAGAGGAAGCTACCATTCTATCTCAAAAGGTGCATCATAAGTGCTGTTCATTTGGCCTGTAGCGTCCATCAATATCTTCAAGCGACTCCCGGAGTATCTCCAATATCAGAGCTGCGACAAGACTTCAAAGAAAGCCAGACTCCGAAAGTAACCTGCACTCGAATCAGCTACACTCATCACCCACATGACAACAACAACAAACCTAGCAATCTTCTCATCCTCCCGCTCCCTCGGCTCAATCTGCAAACTTCGATCATACATCTCATGCACATCACCCGCAACCTGCATCATACTCAAAATGTAGTCCTGCAACTCTGGAATCGACCTGAACGGATACGAATTATTCTGGAAGCTTTGAATCTCACGAATGACGTCGGCTGTTTTGGCTCGTTTGGAGAAGTTGATGAGGTCGGTCTTTTTGACGAGAGAAGGAATGCCGTCCTCGATGAAAGTGAGATCCGTGAGATAGACGCCTAAATGTGTCAGCTGGTATGGGGATGACATGAAAGGTTGTAGACATACCGAAGAATGGAATACAGGGAGGATTCGCAACATGTAATGCCTCGCGATACTCTGCAAAATTCTTTTGAGTATCCATTAATTTTCGGAGTCTTTCAAGAACGACTGTCGTTTTCGCATGAACCTGATTCCACGTTCGGCCGAGACGAGTGATTGGTGCAGTTGCAAAAGCAGAGATGATGGCTGTGAGAGTGGAGAAATTTGACATCGAAAGACATTTCTGTAATCGTTAGTTAAAGGACTAGAACAAATCAAACCTTACTCACTTCAGCAACGGTTACAAAGTGCTTGATAACCGCAACACGCTTCTTGATATCTTGCTGCATAAGAATCATCTCCGCAACCCAATTTGTCAATCGATTTGAGTGTAAGATCAATGACTTGACATTCGCAGCAGGCTCCGTATCTTGTGACACGGTTTTCTTTTGCCAGATTTTATTCAGACATTCTGGTGGTTTAATCTTGCCATAAAGTCTTGATTCTATGATTGTTAATTGCCGCGCAAATTCCAGGGGATCGATATCAAGCAACTTCAACTTCTTCATGTTCTTTGGTAATATTGGTGATGGGGAGTCCACTGATGAATTAGGTACCAATCGTCTAGATGTAGTCTCCTCACCCCGCATACGTTGCTCAACGACAATCATCAGAGGCCTAGCACCTGGTGTACCTGAATTGGCGACAGTATCTTTGGCAAATGCGTATAATCGTTGAATCAACTCCTTGCTCTTGTTATCAGTGCCTTCCATCCAGAACTCGTTGACCCAGGATTTCAGCACATTGACAATGCGAAAGCGTATAGGCGCTTGTTTCTTGTCCACCCAAAGCTGATATTCATCCTTATCAAGACCAGGTGGAGGCTGAATGTTCCAACGTCTGATGATCAGCTCAAACAATTCCTGTGCTGTAGTGAACGATTGATAGGTGAGAAGGAAGGTATTATTGAATGAAGTATCAAATCGATCTTGCCGGGTAAGTTGTTCAACAAGACCAGTCATTGTACCACCTCTGATAGAACCCTTTTCATCATAAACCACTTCCCGCTCAAAATCGAGTCTAAGAAAATACGGTATGTCCTCTTGTGGATCTCGTACTGGGCTTGAAATTGGAACTTCGCCAAAAAACTTCTTGATCTTGGGGCTCTCAGCATTGAACACCATTCCTGGAGATGGCATTCCACCGTCCGACATCTTCAATGCATGAGTTACAATCGTACGATTCGTCGTTGGTGGCGCTTGCTGTGGACTGGAGAGTTGCAGACCGTGTTGAGATTTCGACGCCAATGGGAGAGACTCGTACAGAGCTCGTAAAGTACCATGGGCGTCTGACGTTGCTGTCCGTAGTTCGCTCATAGTAATGCGCACACGTTTCAAACGCTCATCTAGCGGTATTCCACGGTCTCTAGCCCATTCGTCTGCCAAAGGAGCTGCGACAACTTGACAATCGTGCACCAGATCTGCTATAAGTGTATATATCTTCTGCTTATGGAAATCCAGATACGAAAGATGCTGGCTTTGTACACGCAGGTTGAGCGCCGAAAGATTGATTGACTCGACAGCTGTCATCCAAGGCTCATACGCAGCAATGACAATGCCACATGCACCACAAATCCCATCACTGATACGTTTGTGCTTTTTATGAGTGATGATGTCGTTGTTCAGATAAAGCCCTTTCTCAAGCGCTTGCGCAGCAGAGGAAATGCCAACTTCAAGACTTGATAATCTTTCCAAGGTATCAGCGCTAAGTGGTGTATTCGGTTCAAGGAAAGCTTCTTCCTCGTCAAGATTCGTGAAAGATGCCTCCAACGGTTGAGATGCGTGCACCGCATTCCCGCGCCAATTTCCTCCAATATGTTGTCCATCGACAAAGCCTGGAAACAGCCTAGGTATTTCTTCCCCGCGCTGCTGCCGTGCAACCTCGACGTAGCCGTAAACTGCATCCAACATACCATCTGCTTCTTGCAAACATTTGTACCGTGTTTCCCCAGGCGACCAATCTGCCGCAGCAATATGAGATGAGAGCACGAGTTTGGAAAATCTTGACATCATATCTCTGAAATGAGGATACAACGCTTTGTTCGAAGAGATAATGGATGGGTTTCCAGAATGGTTGTCCGTGGTGCTTGAACCAGCACAAAGTAACAGGCGTAAATGGTCTGAGACATCCTCCGCTCTTGTCACATAGTGATCACTTTCGCCCCGATTGACAGCCTGACGGTATCTTTCCATGGATCTGCGCATATCATCCACGATACGATCCCATGTTAGTGTAACGGGCTCCGATGGTGTAAAGTGTCGTTGCGATTGAGCAGGTCTTCTTGACCTTGCTGTTGGTGTACCGATGAATGAAGAGTCGTTAGTGCGCAATGGATAGCCAGCTTTGGGCGTTGTGTTTGCGTTTGACTTTGAGGATGAAGAAGGACGTGAGGAGATTTCCACAAGTGATTCCATAGAGGTAGCTGGAGAAGCTCCATCTGAAGGGTATGAGCGGCGCATGCGGCCCTGAAGCAAGTTAGTGTGAATGATATAGCCGCTACTTGACCTAGCACTCACTCCTGAACCACGATATCCCGATCGCGCTTCTGCTTCTGATGCGGATTGATCGTCTGTATCTTCGTCTCTTTCGTATCCCGCAGCTAGCATCTCCGCTGGCGGCCGTGCATGGTCTGCCGCAAATGCATTTCCAAGTTCTCGTGGCCCAGCTTCTCGAACAGTATGAGGAGATTCTAGTGGCAGCTCCATAGTGCTATCGCCTGTCAGTGTATTGAAGTAGAAGAGCCGCCCGTCTGGTGTAGCTTGTGGTATCCAGAAAGCAGCTTCTTCTTGACCAGCATGTGCTACTCCTCTCTCCTCGGATCTTGAGCCACCAACATGATGTGCTTCCTCTTCATGATCGTTGTACTCCTCAGGAAACTCAGGCTCATAGTCCAGCTCTTCTCCACCATCCAGTCGGGAGTCCACTCGCTGAATATTGGAAGAGATCAATGTGCAGTAGTTGCTAGGAAACCACCCTCGCACGCCATGAATGATACCATCCCACCAGCCAGTGTCGAGCTGCGTAAGCACTTGTATGATATCGCCCTTCCGGAGACTAAGATTTGTGGGATCGTCGGCAGCATAGTCGTATAACGCCCTTACAAAGACGCCTGGTGGGGTACGTGATCTGTTGAAGCTTTCCATAATTGTGGCGACCCTTGAGGCGGGGTGCCTCTGGGAGAAGAGAATTTAGCCAGCGGACAAAACTGCGACTTTGATATAATGCTTTGTTGCATAAGCGACGATAGAAGGTATAGAGACGCGACGTAGCGTTCAGCAATGCGTGTTGCCCGCTTCCTGTCAATCCCTCTGTCTTTGTTTGTAGCGATCGGCGGAAGTGGAAGCGGAAGTGGAAGTGGGGTAGGATCGCTGGTATATTGCGCTAGTGTGTAAGAAACGAGCTGGAAAATCAGAAAACGTGAATCCGAAACGAGCGTGGAGCAGAGGATCTCAGGGGATTTGAGTGGTATTGAGGATCAAAGAGTAGGCCGCGAAGGTAGCAATGCTCCTAAAGTGAGGCAGCGTCAGAGACAGTCTGTCGTATGATTCAGTATTGTACCGTCCAGCGGTGCAAATAGAGCCAGAAGCGAGAGCAGGTTAAGCGAAGTTATAGCAAACAAAGACGTGCAAAGTGTATGAACCGAAGCAAGCAAAGCAAACAGAGAAGGTTATAGCAAAGAAAGCCTCAAATCAGTCATCGTCATGTGCATATCTTTGCAGATGAGTGAAGAGGCAGGATTTCATTCCTCAGCGTCAACAAGAAGAGTGAAACCCCAGTATAGTACAGTGTATTGCGGCGGATTTAGGTGGTGTGGAGACGCATGTGTTCCACGTTTTACATCTGGTCTTTTGGTTCAACTTTCGGGCGCTTGTGATACTGCTTCCAATCCGTTAATAAATTCATAAACATTCGTCTATAGTTTCAATATGAGAAGCACGAGCATGAGACATCGTTCTTGAAGTCTATCATTTGTGAGTTACGAATATTTGTCAGCTCATCGATACAGTTTCAAAGACAATGAATCTTCCAGATCAGCGTGGTAGCCATGGTTCAAATTTCGAAGCAAACCGGGGCAGTCTGCATGGCAGTCATGTGGCAATGATCCATATACACAAGCGTAATTAGTGTACGATCTGGTCTGATACTTTACAGGCAAGCAAAGATAGCCAATGTAGATTAGACATTATATCCAAGCTCTATTGCTTGCTCTTGCTCAGACTACCTCCCGTCCACGACGTTTGCTATAAATACAAAGTTAAACCCT